>ENA-UOOC01000059-UOOC01000059.1-human-gut-metagenome-genome-assembly--contig:-C48old-NODE-59-length-127684-cov-8.502057_pt1 | contig 127684 bp, 88 predicted proteins | sample MGYA00242469_ERZ724016 | MGnify/ENA metagenome assembly ERZ724016 | reverse complement strand
TATTTATTTCTTGCGCAAGAACACGCAACACTCCATTTACATAATAATCCGTATATGGGCAACGATTAGAATAATAAGCCACTATTCCCAGTTTGTCGGGGCATTCTCCACTTTTGACGCAATCATTAAAATATGGAACTGCACTATTCTCATGAAAACTCATTACCAACAATGAAAATCCATTTGGAAGTTTTTCTATTTCCTTAAAGCCATGTTGCAGCAACCATTTCGTATCACTCATAAAATGGTTCTTTTTTGTACCTACAACAGTAACCAATCCATTTTTTTGTTGCTTTTTTGCATCTTCAATCACAAATTGGAGCAAATTATATCCATGCCCTTGACCTTTATACTGCCCTGAAACCCAAAAACAATTAATCATTAAATAATTAGGGGCAGTAACCGGAAGCCACGCATATTCAGCAGGAACATATTCTATAAAAACTTTGGCTCGTGCATCAAGCCGCCTAAAAACATAGCCATTAGCAAATTCCTTTTTTAGCCATTCCTTTTTGGACTCATATCCTTCCAAGCATTTTTTGTCAGAGAATGCGCAGCAGATATGTTCTTTATCTATATTATCCTCTGTTAGAGTTATATATTTAGGTAAACTATTTTCCATGCTTTTATTTATTTTATCGGTATGTAGATTTTTGTGATACTCTCTTTTTTATTTTCTTTTGAATAATTGATATACTCCTCAAAAGACATCCCATGACGAAGTGAATATTCTTGGCTTACGTTAATGATGTTATACCAGTCCTGCAAATCTGTATAATACCCCTGCAACGTATAGACCGCATATTTACCTTGTGGTAGCCGGATTGTACCAAATTCACAAGTAGGCATAATTTCCTTTTGTACCGATGCACAAGCATAGAAACGACATTGATTAGGGTTTGTCACATTAGGGTCGTCAAAACTTAACCCAATAAAACGTGTATCGGGCAGAAGTAAGTCATTGCTCTTTAAGAAATGTATCAATTTACTCCATACTGTTTCATAAGGTTCTTCCTCTCCGTACTTACCCCATATACGGATATATACTAAATTTAATCCCTCGAAATTGTAGACTTCAGAATGCAATTCGCACTCCTTTCCATCATGTTCGCACTCTTTTAATCGCATCCTTAATCTGCTGATATATGTTTTGGGAGAGATACCAAATTGTTTCTTAAATGCTTTGGAGAACGATTGCGGATTATCGTAGCCGACTAACCCAGCCAAATTCTGTAAACTCATGTCTTCAGTTTGCATATATAGTACAGCTCGTTCTACTCGTTGCCTCGCCACATAAGAGTATAATGGTTCATCCAAAGCAGAACTCATCATACGGAGCAATTGCCGTTGAGACATATTTACTATGTCGGCTATTACATTCAATTGCAATGGCTGATGCAGATTAAAATTTATGTAATCAATTACTTGATTGACTTTCTGTTTGTATATATTTTCAGTGCTACTTTTCATCTATAACGATATAATTTGCAAATATATAGAGTTCATACAAATGTATGATTGTCCAATCTCGCCAATTTTAGAAATCTTAGGTTACGGTTTTAGGAGGTTATGTCAAAACGTTGGCACAACCTCGTTTTTTTAAAGGCATCTACGACGTAATGAGTTGGCTGGAAACTTTATAAGCATACCGATGCTTCAGAACAAAAAGCAGAATCACAATGATTGTCAAAGCCTCCGAGAGTGGCATTGCCAACCAGATTCCCGACACACCCAAGAACTTCGGCAACAAAATAAAACTCGGAATAAGGAAAACAAAGCCACGCAACAAAGCAAAAATCGTAGCTGGCTTTATTCTTTCAACACTCTGAAAATAACCTACCACAGCAATATTCACAATGAAAAAGACAAAGCCGCTTGCAAAATAGGGGAAACCGTGTATCGCTATCTTCGCCGCTTCACTGTCAAGACTGATGAAAAGGCCAACCAGCAGATAAGGATAAACAGTGAATGCCACCGTTGCAACCACACCGCAGACCACAGCCGTCAGCAACGCAATACGTTCCGCCGTCATCACTCTTTCCTTGTAGCCCAGTCCGAAATTATAGCTGATAATAGGCTGGGCAGATTGTGCAATAGCATTACCTACCATGAAAACAAAAGGAATATAATAGCACGCTATACCGAATGCCCCTACGCCATCGTCCCCCAGATAGGACATAAATACCTGGTTCCCGACGAACATAAGAACAGCAAGCGTTGCCTCTCCCAATAAGGCAGAAGGACCGATACGGCACTGGTAACCAATATTCCGCACGGAAAGCCGCAGGCTCTTGACACTCCATTTGAGTGGTTGTAAACGCAAATGCCGAGCATAAAACAGTAGATAGACCATCGCCACCAGTCCGCCGGCCATGATGCTGATGGAAGTGGCAAATGCTGCTCCCATGACTCCCCAGCCAAAAGGAAAGATAAACAGCCAGTCGAGCACCACATTGATTACAGCCGTAATCAGGCTGCACAACATAGCCAGCTTTGGAGCACCGTCCAGACGAATGACGAACAGCGGCACCGTTATCCATATCTGAAAGACCCATGACGGAACAAACCACAGCAGATAATCCGTCACCATAGGCAACAGATGTTCGGAAGAGCCGAGCATCCGGGCTGTTTCTGCCGGAAAAGCCATCATCAAAGCAGAGGGTATCAAAGCAACAATCGTTACAAACAGTAATGCTTGTGTCACATTCAACCGAGCAGACTTGCTTTTGCCTCTCGACAATTGGATAGAAGCGACCACAGAACACCCGGCACCAACCATAAGCCCGATTCCCGTAAAAAGCATCAGTAAAGGGACACAGATATTTACGGCCGCAATCCCGTCGCTACCTACTCCATGCCCGACAAATATCCCGTCAATCGCTGTTACGGCCGACATACTGAGCATACCCAGCAACGTAGGAACAAAATATTTCCGAAACAATGTAAACACATTCAGTGTACTCAAATCAATTGCATCTCTTTTCATGTTCAACTATATTTATAGGTTATTGTCTTGCCCAAAAGCAAAAAAATGCCGGATAAAATGATTGGTTTTACCCAGTCATCTTATCCGGCATTTTTACAGCCCTCCGATGAGGATTACAAAACTCTTTTGGTTTTCTAATTCGCGTGCAAAGGTGGGACTTATTTTTCAAGTATCCAAATACTCATGATTTCTTTCACTGAAAAAACAGCAAAACATGAACATTATCCACTACCATATCACTCTTTTGAAGGTAGACACACAGCCAATGAAAGACAGCCTATCAGTCTTTCATTGCTCTAACATAGGCTGTCAATACACTGAATAAATGATAGTTAGACATGCGCACTATTGTGGTACGGCTTCTCCACAAGCATGAAGAAGCCGTACCACAATAGTGAAGAAGTTGCATCACAACCGTGCACAATAGTCATTAATAAGCTTTTAGTAGAAGAAAGAGCTGTTCTTTGCGGAAAGAAGACCAGCCATTTGCACAAGAAAAAACAGCATGCAAGCAAAGTTTGCCTACATACTTGCATGGCATCTGCTTACATATCGTAAAACGCGGTATAACAAACAATTAGAAAGCGCCATGCAAGCATGTAAGCAAAATGTGTGGTAAACCTATTGTATATCTTTTCATTTTGCGACGACTCCATAGTAAACCATGTTATCAATACGCTTCTGATAAATCTGGTTATTCTGCAGCAGATACCCCAAGGCCAAACACAAATCCACATCCCTGAACTTCGTCAGTTTCTGTAATTCAAAGATTGTACACTTCTTAAGATTGCACAGAATGGAATATACCATTTTCATATTATTGGTCGCCTTCTCAATATTCTTCATATTATTATCTTATTATTAGTTCCTTTCTTAAAATGATATCCTATATTATCTACTCAAATATAAGATAAAGACAGAGCAATGACAAACATTGCCCATTCTTTTCATTTCAGATAACATTCTTTGAACTACATATACCTAAAATCTGCAAAAAATATAGAACTTTATAAATATCAGCACTTTATAGAAAGGTATATTCACATTATACTATATCCGGAAACGATTATGCTGGTATAATCAAGGTACTATTATATGCTTGCCTTCGGGAGTGACTACTACCGAGCCCATTTTGATGTAATGTTTCCCTTCCGGCGAAACTATTACCTTTGTTTCGCTACTCTTGTCGGAAGATTCTTTTTTCTCGTCCATGAAACTTTTGTCCCGCGAAGTGGTAACCGGATAAGTATCCTCCAGATAGCTCTTCATTTCGTCCACTTTTCCGTCTTTGAACCACACCTTGACAGCCGACCACCCCGCAGGAGTATAAGCACGGAATGTCCAAGCCTCTCCCTCCTTATTCAAATCTCTAAATGCAGGCTCTCCTAAAATGGTACACACCTCTTTAAAGCTCATACCACGTTCAATGCTGCTCAACTGCTTATAATCAAACCCGTAGCTCTCATAAATGCCACAGCCCGTCACCAAGACAGCGAGTAACAAGCCTAAAACAACTGACATCTTTTTCATAATAGAAAGTTTTAGTATTTATCCATACAGCAAATGTAGTATGATAAAAACCTCCTTTTCCGTGATTCTCTCTATTTATACATAGGGATTTCCCTATCTTCGAAGTTTATTCCTATCTTTACAACCTATGTACAAAGAATATCATCCCAGCCCCCTGCTCTCCCCCTATATTGACAAATATTGGGAGTTTAAAGGACAACCCGGATACGGCATGCATATCAACATCCTGCCGGACGGATGCACAGACTTTATATTCACGTTGGGTGAAGCCCCTAAGGCCGTACACGACAGCCTCGTTATGCAGCCCTACCATACCTACTTCATTGGAGCCATGACCAAATATTCCGAATTAGTGACCCATACGGTAACAGTCCATATGCTGGGAATCCGTTTTCTGCCTTGCGGAATACTTCGTTTCATGGACCTCCCTTTGCAGGAGCTCACCAACTTGCGGTTAAACGCCGATGAGCTTACAAGCCTCTTTACCCACTCTTTTGCAGAGAGACTGGGCGAACTGGGAACCATTCAAGAGCACCTGGTCTTTATTGAAAACTTCCTGCTTCAAGCCTTATGCCGATACAGTCCAAAAGCAGAACGGAGCATGCTGTTCGCCATACAGCAAATCAATCGATGCAAGGGTGACTTGTCACTCCTCCGGTTAGCGGAGGAGACTTGCCTATGCCAACGCCATTTCGAACGGAAATTCAAGCAGCACACCGGACTTACACCCAAAGAGTACAGTCGGATTATGAAGTTCAAACATGCTGTAGACTTGTTGCGAAGTACCTCTTTCGACAATCTGCTGTCCGTTGCCATCAAAGCAGGATATTATGATGTTTCCCATCTCTCAAAAGAAATCAAAAAGATGTCCGGCAACGCGCCAAGCCAGCTTCTCACTTCCGCTCCATTGGAAGAAGGGACTTTGAGTTATGTGAAAACATAAAAGTCGATTTTTTACAATAGCTCTTCCTATTACCATGCCTATATTTGCAGCAATCAAATCAATAAAAACATCCAATATGGCAACATTAATCGAGAAAGCAGCAGAAATCTTGGCAAGATGCGAAACCGTCGTCATCACTTCCATCAACCAAGAGGGATATCCCCGCCCCGTTCCAATGAGCAACATCAAGTCGGAAGGGGCCACAACCGTATGGTTGGCGACCGGCAAAGACAGTCTTAAAACAAAGGAGTTTGCAGCCAATCCGAAAGCAGGTTTGTGCTTTCAGGAAAAAGGAAACAGCGTAGTGCTCACCGGTGAGGTGGAGATTATAGAAGACGAAGCCACCAAGCAGGAAATGTGGCAAGAGTGGTTCAGCGCACACTTCAGCAAAGGCCCGACAGATCCCAATTATGTATTACTGAAATTCAAAGGACACCATGCCACCATTTGGATTGACGGACATTTTGTACGCAGAAATCTTTAAGAAGAGCATTCAGTTCCTCATCTGATGTCTTGCATGGGGGGATGAAAACTATAGCCCCTTCGTTATCACCGGCAATCCGAAACCTCCTTTCTGCAAAGTCAGGACTTTCGGTTTGCCTTTTCGTGCTTTGTTGTATGTGGCTGTGGAAACATGCAAGGTCTCTATCGCTCCATCCTCGAAAGCCACCTTTAAGTAATATTCCTTACGTACTCCGTCCGACACATAACGATGCTTGCCTACTTTACGTCTCTTTTCATGTTCTTTTATCAGCTTCTCAAGTACGGTGACCGTCACCTCCTTTGTCGAAGCAGGAGCCGCCATCTGATAATTCCCTACCAGAAAAAGCGAACAACTGATGACACCCACGCACACCACATGACACAATATATTCACTGCCTTTTGCTCCATCGTTGTCAGCCATATCCATTTTTTATATAGAGGAAGTGTAACGACTGCCACCACAAGTCCTACCCCTACGGGTATCCACACAGCAGCCAACGTATCTTCATAGATGTTATATCCGATGCAGCCCAAAGCTACGACCAGTACAAACATCAGAAAACGGAGTATTTTTATAAACAGTTCTTTCATTGCCGCGCTTATATTTTTGGCAAATATAAAAAGAAATATCGTTCGGTCGACTGTCAAGTCTGTTCAATCTACATGAACTAACTTGCTTGATAGAATGTTATAACTACAATAACTAAAACAGAAAATATCATGGAAAAGAGCTTAATTCATAGTAATGAACTGCATTTTATCAGTAAGAAACGCATTCATCAAGCAGTAGAGAAAATGGTTGAGTCATTGGATTTGGCTGCGGGTTCCACAACCGGCTTCAACATCTATGCAGTAGTGGAGAGCTATTTCACGGATTTGGAAAAACGAAAAGAAATCAATCAGCTGCTCAACCTGGAACAAGATGTCTGCGAAGAAATAGAGGCAGAGCTCGGAGTATACGGAGAATAAATAATTGGACAGTAGCCTCTTCACAGAGACTACTGCCCCACAGTATGAATTTAATTAACAATATCTGAATATTTCATCAAATAAGTATCGTAAACCGATAGAAATGGATTTTCCGTTCCTTTTATATCTTTACTTGGTTTAAAAAGATAAGATATACTTTGAGGCCATTTTCCTGCAGAAAGAGGATAAATAACCAAACTTCCTTCTAAGTTTCCTATATCATCTGTATATATAGGATAGGCTGTTTCACGCAACTTTCCACAAAGTCCAGATACCACAGAATTTATAGATAATACTATACCTTTATCCGTTTGTTCAAAGTTCATGTTACAGTTTGGAGCTATCACCGCAAAACCATTCCCAATACTATCCGAACAAAGTAAAACGTCAATGCCCATTCTATTTCCTTCAAAGTATAAGTCCCCGGCTGTTATATCATGGACACCATAATCATTGGCAGATTGTTTACCCGGATAAGATGCATAAGGGCCAAAACCCAACCACTGAAGATGTTTTATTTTGGTATCCAAAAGAAATGCCAACCCTCCTTCCAACAATAACTTTCCTTTAGTTTGCGGAGCCAATGAATAATTAAACTTAATGCCACCACTTGGCAAACTGCCACAACTAACCCGACCTATAGCAGAAATTGCCGGATTCATGTAATCCACTTCCTGAATATATCTTTTATCCACAACACTTTTTTTACATTCAATAGGTTCCATCAAATATTTCTCTATTGCCTTACCTTTCGCACGTAACTCTTCAGACATGCTGAACTTACGTCCCACTCTCATTAATGGGTATGTTTGAAAACAACCTGATAATTGCTGTAATATCTCTACAGTATCCATCTCTATCAATTCACCATCCGCTATTTTGAACAATTGAGTCATGAAAAGCCCTTCTTCTGAAACAATTGGAATAGAATAGTTACCCACTGAATATCCTTCAACCGTATATATAGCTATTTCCAAAACATAAAATCTATCTGCAGGAGATTCATCCAATACCAGTTCAATCGGTATATAGCCCATACAACCAGCCAGACATTGGATACTCTTTTTCCCTTCAGAAACCACATGCTTTCCATCCAGCAAACGCCATTCAAAAGAGACCTTTTCTGATAAATCCACGAAATCAAATCTATTGGCTACTTGGACTTTCAAATGGTTCACCCCTTTCTTGCCAACTAACCGTTCAGTACATACCGGAACTTGAGCATAGTTTTTACGCAACTCATAATAATTACTCAAAGGTATACGATTAGCATAAAGCATACCATCTGCCCCGGAATTGCCTTCTAAAGTAATACAAGTAGAATCCTTCAACCACATTTTGTTTGTCCAAGCATACTTACCCGGAAAAGTAGCTTTTCTATCTACCATACCTTGATCGACCCACTCCCAAACACAGCCACCGGCCAAATTGTCATTCTTCTCTATCAATTCCCACAAATCTTTATGCTGTTCGAAAGACTGGCCTAGCGAATGACAATATTCTGTCAGAATAACCGGGCGTTTGGCAGCCTCCGCATAATATCTCAATGTAGCAACCGGAGGATAATGAGGAGCAAATATATCGACAAAGTCAGGTATATTGAAGTCCAAACTCAGAAAATAATTGTGAATCATCGGATAACAAATGGGGCGTGTAGGATCCATTCGTTTTACATACCTTCCCGTTTCTTCAGCAATGGTGGTCAGGGGATTTTCATTCCCTATACTCCAGAATAATACAGAAGGATGATTCTTGTCTCTACGAACGGTGGCATCTGCTCTAGTCAACAAAATATCCTGGTAGGATTTATCATATAAATGAGAATCGCCATACCCAAAAGGAACCTCATCCATTACATACATACCGATTGAGTCACAAAGTTCATAGAACCGGGGATCACGTGGGTAATGGGAACAACGGATAAAATTCACATTCGCATCTTTCATCATCCTCAAATCTTTTAGATTTAATTCTTCACTTACCACTTTTCCATTAAAAGGATCTGTCTCATGTAAATCCACTCCACGTAACTTTATCTTCTTACCATTTAGTTTTATCACATTTTTCTCCACCAATACTTCACGCACACCGAAATTGACAGTAAAATGTTGCACACGTTTCGGAGCATAAAGAGAATATTCCAACCGATAAAGATGAGGTGTTTCTGCATTCCACAAGAAAGGGTTATCCAGAATTATTTCTTTGGAAATCTGTTGTTCTGCCTTCTGAAGCTCTTCTCTGAATCGAGCAACAATCTTTCCACCCGGTTCCTTTATCAAACCCTCAATATAGGTATTAGCCGATACTGAACTTGTAAAGGAAGCAATATCAAACATCATATTTATGCGTGCACTTTCATTTGACACGCTATCCGTGCGTAAAGTGAAATCTTTTAGATGCGTATCGGGTATGGCAAACATAGAAACATTTCTGTTAATACCAACTTGTCCCCAATCATCATTTCCATCAAAATCAAACCCTTTATAATGAGTATATACCCTTACAGCCAATAGGTTTTCACCTTTCTTTAAAAAATCCGTAACATCAAAATGGCAAGTATTATAGGAAGATTCCCACTTTCCCACATAATTTCCATTTACCCATATTTCATATCCCCGCAAAACTCCATCAAAACTTAAAAAAACATGTTTATCCTTCCACCCCTTAGGGACTGTAAAGTTCTTGCGGTATAACCCGTTTATTTCTTCCGGATTAGCATATTTAGGTTCTACATAACCAAGCGCATCCCAACAACCCGGCACAAGGATTCTATCCCATGAGCTTATATCATAGTCAGGTTGATAAAAACAAGCCTGCTCTTTCCAGTCAGCCCCATTAATAAAATAAAAGTCCCACTGACCATTTAATGTTCTGATGAGTGAAGGGTCTGTTGGTCTGATTATATCCTTCAAACTATTTAAAATTTGTGCAGTGTTGTTTGCCGGCATCAAACATAAAGCCAACAGCATAAACAAGTATTTCTTCATATACAAAGTATTTTATAAAAATAAGAGAAGGAATACCAGAAAGTAGAAAAATTCAATCCGGTATTCTCTCGATTTATCAATAACCCGGATTATTTTCAATAATGGCTTTATTCTGGTCCATCTCATATTGAGGAATAGGGAACAGAATATGGTCTGTTGGATATTTCGTCAATCCTGGTACTGTTTTAAATTTATCACTGCTTGTCTCTGGCAAATAGTCTGAATAAAAATGAAGCTTAATTTGTTTTCCATCACCAAATACATCTTTCACAGCATCCCAACGGAGTAAATCAAAAATACGTTCACCTTCCATTGCAAGTTCCACCCTTCTTTCATGACGTACAATATCAACTAAATCTCCATCGGCAGTTGATTTTGGAGGCATATTGACAGAAGGTCTCGAGCGTACCTTATTAACCCATACAAGTGCTTCATCCTTGCCTTGTTCTGCCAAAGCTTCAGCTAAAAAAAGATATAAATCAGCCATACGCATAGCAGGCCAATCCAATCCTGCATAACGAACATTGGTCAATCCCGTTAAATCCTCCGTCAGTTTCTTCACATTCAATCCGATAGGAGACCATTTATAATCATAAATCACTTTATCACCGGTATTATAAGTGATGGGGATTGCCGTTTGGTTCCCATCGCTGTCATAACTATGATAATCAAGAGTTAAGGGAGTGGATGGAGTATATGTGCCGAATACAGAACCTTGATAATACAAAGTATATTCACGACGAGGATCATTCGTTTCATACGCATCATAAAGGCTGCGAGTAGGCAGACAATATCCCCAACCATCACCCCCTTGAATATATTTCAACTCAGTCGGCAAATCCCTTACATTCCTTTCAACACAAAAATCCTGTTCCCAAAGTCCACTATTACGTTCAAAAGCGAAATAAAACAACAGTTCCGGATTTTGTTCGTTGTCAATACTGAAAATGGATTCATAATCATCAATCAGATAGTATCCGTCAGACTCAGCAATTTGTATTGCCTCACGAGCTGCTTGTTCTGCATTCACAAAGTCCTTATTATATAAATAAGCTTTTGCCAGATAGGCAGCACCAGTAGCACGGGTAGGCATGCCAGTATATCCATTACCATCTCTCGTCAAATTTTCTTTAGCAAAAGAAAAATCTTCTATAATTTTCTGATAAATCTCTGATACCGGGGTACGGGGTTGAGAGAATTCATCAAAAGATGAAAGCGGAGCCGTGATTAATGGTACATCTCCATAAAATGTCGTCAAGAACATATAATTAAAAGCACGCATGAAACGTGCAACTGCAATATAAGGATTTATTTCAGAATCAGTAAATCCTTTATTCTTTAGTTTCGGAATCTCCTGAATAGCATAATTGGCAGCGTTGACACTTTGATAAGAATACTTCCACCAGTCTGTTGGATAATTAAGACTTGGTGTAATATTCCAATCCAATACCTGAATTAAATCATTACCATTCAGTCGAAGCCCGCCATCATCTGTCAGTGCGTCACATATCGTGGCAAATCGCTTTCCATACATCTGTGTTTGAGCCACCCAAGGATTAAATGATGCAACAACAAGTTCTTGTGCGGAAGATAAATTATTCAGAAAATTATCTGAACCAGGTTTATCCTGAGGCTGAATATCCAAAAAGCTATCCGAACAAGCGGACATAACTAATGATAGACAAATAGCCGTCAATGTGCTTCTATTAAATATATTTTTTCTCATAATCAATGATACTTTAAAATGATAATATTATTAGAATGCAAATTGTAATCCGAACGTACAAGTACGTGGCATAGGTACGGTCACAGTACTGCTAATTTCAGAATACTCATTGCCAAACGTATATAAATTCTGGACTCCAATATAAGCATTCAAGTTTTCCATACCCAATTTATTGCATATATTTTTGGGAAAACTATAACTAAGATTCAGATTACGAATACTCAGATAAGAGGCATCAATCAACCAAAAGTCAGAGAACTGCTGATTCTGTCCCGGATCTCCCACTGCCACACGAGGATACTTCCCGTTAGGATTTCTTTCAGCATCATATCTATCAAGAATATAGCTTGCCTCCATATTCGGTTCTCCACCAAACATATCTGTTGCATAGCCACCGCTCAACATATTCTTTTGAATACCTTGAACACCTTGAAGCTGAATCTGAAGCGTAAGATTTTTGTAACTGACTGAGCCTGCCAAACCATAGTTCAAATCGGGAAATACTTTTCCAAACAAAGCTCTATCAGCTGTGTCTACCTTTCCATCCGGCTTACCCGTAAGGTTTCCGTTTTCATCGTAGCCATTAATATCTTTAAACCAAATATCTCCTATCTGTTTTCCGGCATAATGCGGATGATTATTCAAATCATCCTGTGTACGGATAATGCCATTGGACACATAACCATAAAAACTTCCGATTGGATAGCCCTCCTTGATACCTGAAGTAGTCAAATCCCGTCCTTCCAAATCTATCACTTCGTTGTGTACATGAGAAGCATTAAAGTTAACATCAAATTTCCAGTCACCAATCGTACGTCTATATCCTATTTCAAAGTCAATACCAGTATTGCGTATATGTCCGGCATTGATATAAGGACTGCCTGAAAGTCCAACAGAAGTAGCTATAGGTTGGTTGAACAACAAATCTTTAGTATCCTCAATATAAAAGTCCATAACCACATAAAAAGAATTTCCAAACATGGAAAGATCCAAACCTATATTCTTTTTTTCAGTACTTTCCCATTTCAAATCTGTATTGACAGCATTGGCAAATGTATATCCGGCAACAACCTTTTCATTGAATACCGCGTTCTGTTGTGAAAGATATACCGATGTACCATAAGGATTAATACTCAACACATTACCAACCTTGCCCCAACTCAAGCGGAACTTCAGTTCATCCAACCAGTTAAAAGCATCCATAAATTTCTCTTCTCCTATACGCCATGCTGCCGATACAGATGGAAAGATACCATATTTATCCTTTACCAAACGTGACGAACCGTCACGGCGTAACGTACCACTGAAATAATATTTATCTTTGAAAGAATAAGCTAAACGTCCAAATTGAGAAAGGAAACTCCATTCACTCCACGAATTGCTATTAAGTGCAGTACTGGGATCACCTGCATTCAGAAATTTAATATCATTGCTCGGTGTATTTCCACGACTCCCCATTAAATCCTCAAAAGTCTGTTTTTCTACAGAATAACCCAACAATGCAGAAACCGAGTGAATTTGGTTAAAGGTTTTCTGGTAATCCAAGGTATAGTCGGTTATCCAATGGAATGTTTCTGCATTCGTTTTAGTTACCTTATTCACATTACTGCCCTCCATACCGTATTTTGTATCCATGGCACCAATGAAATCATTTGAATAACCATTTTTCCACTCCCCACTCACACGGGCCGTAAACTTCAATCCTTCAAGAATATCAACGGCTAAATAAAGATTACCATCAATTCCTTTATTGCGTACAGTTCTATCTGAATTTTTAAGCATCCACAATGGGCTAGGAGTTTTACTTTGTAGATAAGTATTGGATATTGTAGCAAAATCACCATCCTTATCATACATGGCATTCAAAGGAGAATAACGGAAAGAGGCAGCATATGTATCCCTCCAATCAAAATCACGTTGAGATGTCTGTTCTGAAGCATAGAGATTAACAGAATGTCCGAATTTAATCCTATCACCAATCTTATGGTCACTGTTCAAACGAAGATTCAAACGATTATAACTCTGTTCTTTGATGATACCTTCATTATACAAATAATTCAGTGACACAAAATAATTGGAATTCTTACTTCCCCCCGTTATTGAAAGATTATTATTGGTCAGATATCCCGTTCTTTTCATCAAATCCGGCCAACAATTGTCATTGCCTTTTATCTTTTCCAAATCACTGTCACCCCAAGGCACATCCTTACCTCCATTTTTATATGCCTCCGTAGCTATTTCAAGCCATTGGGCTGCATTCAAATAATCAATTTTCAGATTGCCTTCTTGTTGGAAGCTCTGTTCCGTCTTGAACGAAATTGTCGGTTTCTCATCCACTTTACCACGTTTTGTATTAATTACCACCACTCCATTAGCGGCACGTGAACCGTAGATAGCCACAGCAGAAGCATCTTTCAATACAGTAAAGGTTTCAATATCCTGCGGATTCAGATTATTGATATTCTCAGAAATTGTCCCGTCAATCACATAAATGGGAGCATTCGTTCCATTAATGGATTGTGTACCATGAATAAGAACATCAGTACTTGCACCCGGTTGTCCGGAACTCGGAGTAACATGAAATCCGGAAATCCTTCCTTGCACAGATTGCAGGATATTCGTCACCGGCCCTTTCTGTATTTGATCTGCATTAATTTGCGATACAGCTCCCGTCAAATCGCGTTTACGAACACTCCCGTAACCAATTACCACCAATTCCTCCAGAAGAGTTGAATTTTCCGTCAGTATAACCGTTAATGGGGCCTCATCTTTGAGCTTGATTTCCCGATTGTCATATCCGATATAGGAAATTTCCAGAATGGAACCGGCCAGCACCTCATTCAGCAGAAATTTACCGTCAATATCAGATATCACTCCAATGGTAGAACCTTTCACAAGAATATTAGCACCAATAATCGGTTCTCCATTCACATCCTTTACCACCCCTGTTATCTTCCAGGATTTGGCAGATTCAACATCAACCAGTTCTTTAAGAATAAAATATATCTTCTTATTCTTTATCTCGAAGGTTACATTACCATCACTTAATAACTCCTTCAACACATTGACCAAATCTTCTCCTTCTACTTTTATCGATACTCTTCGGTGTACATCCAATATCTGATCACTAAACACCAATACATAACCGGTTTGCTTTTTAATGGATAGCAATACATCCTGCAACTCTACATTGGTATAGTTCAAGGAAACTTTTTGTGCCCATGTTGCAACAGACAAACCAAACAACAAGATTCCCAAAAGAAGTAATTTCTTTGTTTTGAATCGTGATTTCATAAAGCATTAAATTTTTTAATTCATAATTCAATAATCTCTTTAAAGGCCTTTCATATAAAGCTAACACATCAACTTCCGGAAGGTATGAGTCGAAAACATTTTTTTCAACAATACAAAAAAATAGGTGCAGGATTCTGTTTAAATCCATACACCTATATCATAATTCCCTTAACTGGGTATCAGTCTTTTCTCCTTATTTCGAAGACATTCTCATCCTTTTCAATAAATTCTATGCAAGAAACCTTTTCCAGATCATGAAGCACATCAATGACATTCACTTTACTAGTAGACAGTGTATACCTACTATCCAACAAAATAGAATCATTTATAATAAACTGCGTATCATACTGCCGTTCCATCACTTTGATTATATCCTTCAAAGGTGCCATATAAAAATTCAGACTATTAGTACGCCATGCTTTCATTCCATCCAAATCTATAGGACGAGTAATGTCACACTTGCCAGAACGGCAATCATAGGCTGCACTTTCCCCCGGTTTTAACGGGTATACCTTATCCCCCATTCCCTTTAGCAACACACTTCCTTCATCCAAAGTAACAAAAATATGAAAATCAGCTGGATAGGCTTTCATATTAAATTGAGTACCAGTCACTCTCACTTCCAAATCTTTTGTCTGTACTGTAAACGGGCGTCCCCTTTCTTTTGCCACCTTAAAATATCCTTCACCATAAAGTTCTACTTTCCTACTGAATAGTCCAAACTTCTTAGGATAGCGCAAAGTTGTTGCTGAATTAAGCTCAACATTCGTTCCATCTTGTAAAACGACTTGCATACGTTCACCACACGGCACTACAATCTCTGCATATTGTATATCAGAAAAGACACCTGCCTTATCTGCCAGAAAAACAATGGTACTGCCAAACAACAGAAAAGGTATAAAGACAGCTGCGACTTGCCACCACCTCCACAATCTACTATGCTGCTTTATTTGTCCCAAGAAACGCTTCCTCATTCGCTCTGTGGGAATATTTCCACCAGTCCATTCTTCTATTTCTCTTTCCCCCATAAGCACAGATTCTGCCGTTATTCTTTGTGAAAGATATTCTTGTCCTTCCTCAGTTGCAAACCAATCCATAGTAGCCTTACTCTCTACTGAAGAAGCCGAATTATCAAGTACCCGGTCTATCATTTCTTTATCCATCTTCATTACCTTGATATTATATTATATAAAACACTTCAGCAAACCAAAAGTATGAGTATCAATTTATCGATCATACCACGAAGTTGTTTAATTGCTTGTGTATAATGTGATTTTACTGTTGGTATAGTAATATGCAATTTATCTGCTATCTCTTGGTTGGACAAGCCTTGTTCAATCTTCATCAAACATATTTTCTGTTTTTGAGGTGGTAACTTACCAATAACAGAACGCAAGTGTCTACGAAAATCAGCATCCTCCAATGCTTTCATCACATCTTCCTCTTCACTATTCTGTTGAAGCAATTCTTCGTGTTTCTCAAGCACAATACGCTGATGACGTAACTCATTCAAGATATAATTCTTCAAAATAGTAAATAAAAGACTGCGCAACCCTTCAGAAAAATCAAAAGTTTCCCGTTGTTCCCACAATCTCATAAAGGTATGTTGAACTGCATCTTCTGCTTCAGGACCGGATTTTAAATACCGGTAAGCCAAAGCATACAACAAACGGTGATAACGATCAAAGACAGAAGCAAAAGCTTCTGCTTTACCAATGCTCAAACCATTATATAGCTGACCATCAAAATCAACCGCATAGCCCATTTTGCTTTCTTTTTTTAGTATTAGATACATTGAATATCGGCAAAAGTAAACAAAAGTAGGAAAAGAACAAACTGCAACCACTTCTATCACATACAAAAAGCAGATTAATCAGATTTAAATTGAATAAATCTACATAATCTGCTTTATCAGTATTAGTAAGACACCGTCGAAACAGTGACTATTTTTTGCCCATAAATGATAACTCAGTCTTTCGCCTGATGCACCGTCAACTGCGGGAACGGGAAACCGATGCCCTCTTCGTTGAATACGGAGTAAATCTTCTTGTTCATATCAAAATAAACGCCCCAGTAATCTCCACTCTTTACCCAAACACGGATAACTACATTCACGCTGCTGGCATCCAAGGCATGGAGAGCTACAAACGGTTCGGGAGTATTCAGAATACGGCTGTCTTCGGAGATGATACGACGCACGGTGCTTTCTACCTTGTCATAATTCTCACCATATTCCACACCAATCACCCAATCCACGCGACGGGTGTCCTCGCGGCTGTAATTGGTCACAGTGCCACTGCTCAACGCACCGTTAGGGATATAGATTACCTTATTGTCGGCTGTGGTCAGAATCGTATGGAAGATTTGGATTTCGCGTACTGTGCCGGACACTCCCTGGCTTTCAATCCAGTCACCTACCTTGAAAGGACGGAACAGCAAGACAATCAGTCCACCCGCAAAATTCTGCAAGTTTCCGGAAAGTGCCATACCGATAGCCACACCGGCAGATGCCAACAAAGCTGCAAAAGAAGTGGTTTCCACTCCCAATTTGCCGATAACGGCAATAATCAGCAGAATGGTCAGCAAGATATTGACTAAACTTTTCACGAAGCTCTGGATACTGGCATCCACATGTCTTTTTGCCAATAACCTCGCCAGCATTTTCCGAAGAAGGGAAATCAGGAACCGTCCTACCACAAAGATGATGATGGCTCCGATAATACGTCCACCGGCATTTACGCCCCAATCTATCAATTGCTGAAGGAATATCTGCAGTTTGCTGAAACCGTCGTCAGCAACTTGGGCAGCAAAGGCTGCCATGAATAAAGATAATAACATAACTATACTCTTTTTTTTAAATTAATGCTGCAAAATTAACAAATAACTCTGACTTTCGTTCACTTAACTTGCCACTTTCGACGAAAACTCCTACCTTTGCTCCCGATTTCAACTAAGGGGTGCCCTAATACGACGGGCTGAGATCATACCCATTAACCTGATCCGGGTAATGCCGGCGGAGGGAAAAGAAGAAAAGTTCCCCTTTTCTGTTATTCATCTAAACGAAACAATTGCAAATGAAGAGACATGCAATGGCGACCTGCCTCCTTATGGCAGCACTGGGTGTCTGTGCGCAGACACAAGAGCAAGACAGTCTGCGGGTGATAAACCTGCAGGAAGTGGAAGTCATCTCCACACGTGCCACAAACAGCACACCGGTGGCATTCACCAATATAGGCAAAGAACAACTGAAAAAACAGAATTTCGGACAAGACCTACCGTATCTGTTGAGTATGACACCCTCCGCCATTACTACCAGCGATGCCGGTGCCGGGGTGGGTTACACCACGCTGAGAGTCCGCGGAACAGATGGCACACGCATCAACGTCACCGCTAACGGTATTCCCATCAACGATGCGGAAAGCCACACGGTATTCTGGGTCAACCTGCCGGATTTCGCCTCCTCCGTCAAGGATATGCAGGTGCAACGCGGAGCTGGTACCTCAACGAACGGTGCAGGAGCTTTCGGTGCCAGCATCAACATGCAGACGGGTGATTTCTCCATGAAACCCTATGCAGAATTCAACGGTTCCTACGGCTCCTTCCATACGCACAAGGAGACGGTGAAAGTGGGAACGGGACTCATCAACAATCATTGGTCGTTCGACGCGCGGCTCTCCAACATCAGTACAGACGGATATATAGACCGGGCGTCTGTGGGACTGAACTCCTATTACCTGCAAGGAGGGTACTACAATGACAACACCTCTATCAAGCTGATAACCTTTGCCGGCAAAGAGCGCACTTACCACGCATGGAACTATGCCAGCAAGGAAGAGATGGAACGTTACGGACGGCGTTATAATTCCTGCGGATTCATGTACGCCACCGACCGGGACGGCCATGTATACAACAAAGAATATTATAAAGACGACAACGGCGAGAAGCATTACCTCACGGACGAAGGAGGTGCACTGCATTTCTATGACGACCAGACCGACAACTATACGCAAAAGAATTACCAGCTGCTATTCAACCACAATTTCACCCCACAATGGAACCTGAATATCGGCCTGCACTACACCAAAGGCGACGGATACTATCAAGAATATAAAGGTGAACGCTCGTTAGCAGAGTACGGCATGTCTCCTTTCGAATACAATGGCGGCAAGGTAGAAGTAAGCGACCTTATCCGCAAGAAGGCAATGGACAACTGGTTTGGCGGTGGAATCTTCTCCGTAAGCTACAAAGCCGACCGTCTGCATGCCTCGCTAGGCGGTGCACTGAACCGCTATGACGGCGACCACTTCGGAAAAGTGCTTTGGGTAAAGAACTATATCGGCGAACTGAACCCCGACCACGACTACTACCGCAACAACGCCACAAAGAACGACGGAAATATTTATCTGAAAGTCAATTATGAACTGGTAAGCGGCCTCAGCGCCTACCTCGACCTGCAATACCGCCACATCAACTACAAGATAAACGGACTGAACGACAAGTACAACTGGACTGCCGCCACTCCGGGAATGCAAAAATTGGACATTGACGAAGATTTCGACTTCTTCAACCCGAAAGCCGGACTGTCCTGGCAAATCGACCGCAACCACCGCCTATACGGTTCGTTCAGCGTAGCCCATAAAGAACCTACGCGCAACAACTACACCGACGGCTACTTCACCGAACATCCCAAGGCTGAGCGTTTGTTCGACTACGAACTGGGATATACCTTCGCCAACTCATGGATCCATGCGGGTGCCAACTTCTACTATATGGACTATAAAGACCAGCTGGTACTGACGGGAGAGCTGAACGAGATAGGCGAAGCCATGGCCAGCAACGTGCCCGACAGCTACCGTACGGGTATTGAACTGATGGCTGGCATCAAACTGGACTGCGGCTTGCAATGGGACATCAATGCCACACTCAGCAAGAACCGTGTGCAGAACTTTACCGAGACACTTTTTGAAAACGAGGAGGCTGGGTCGGAAGCATGGGTCATCAAACACGGGGATACCCCCATCGCATTCTCTCCCGACTTCATACTGAACAACCGCTTCGGCTATACGTTCAAGGGATTCGAGGCCTCGTTGCAGTCACAATATATCAGCAAGCAATACATGAGTAACGCCAAGCGAGAGGAGTGCACACTGGATGCTTATTTCGTAAGCAACCTGAATCTGTCCTATACCTTCAAGTTGCCTAAAGTAAAGTCGGTAACCGTAGGGTGCACCATCTACAATCTGTTCAATGAAGAATACGAAAACAACGGATACGCAGGCAGCGGATACTATCACGACGACAACGGAGGAAAAGTCCGTTACAACTATGCCGGCTACGCTGCCCAGGCGGGAACGAATGTATTGGGACATATAGCAATCAATTTCTGATGGAACATACTCTTGAGATTATAGGCACTGTGGTCGGGATTCTCTATCTCTGGTTGGAGTACCGGGCAAGCATTTATCTTTGGATAGCGGGCATCATTATGCCTGCCGTCTATATTTTTGTCTACTATGATGCGGGGCTGTATGCAGACTTCGGCATCAACATCTATTATCTGGGTGCTGCCATCTACGGCTGGATGATGTGGAAGTACGGAGCATTTCTGCGCCGGACTATCTTGCGGCGGAAAGGTGCAGGACAGAAAGGAGAGGACACAAGAACAGAAGAACAAAAACTGGAACTTCCTATCACCCATATGCCGGCGCGCTACTTGCTGCCGCTTACCGCCGTATTCATCGCCGCTCTGCTTGGCATTGCCTGGATATTGATAAACTTCACGGACAGCAATGTGCCCTGGCTGGACTCCTTCACCACCGCACTGAGCATAGCCGGCATGTGGATGCTGGCACGGAAATATGTAGAGCAATGGTGGGCATGGATTGCGGTAGATGCCGTTAGCGCCGGACTGTACATCTACAAAGGACTTGATTTTACAGCCGGACTATATGCCCTTTACACAATTATAGCTATCTTTGGCTACTTCAAATGGAGGAAAATGATGAACAAGGATGAAGGATTAGAGATTAGGGATTAAGAAAGACATGAAAGACGAACTATCAACGAGCAACGAGCAATTATTAACTATTGATGCCGTAGTTTTGGCGAATGGGGAATATCCTGCAAGTCCCCTACCTTTAAAGATATTGGCGGAAGCGCCTTACGTGGTTTGTTGCGACGGCGGAGCGGACGAATACATCCGCCGGGGCCAGACTCCCGACGTAATCATCGGCGACGGTGACTCCCTCAGTGATGAAAACCGCCGGAAGTTCGGACATATCCTACACCGTATCAGCGACCAGGAGACCAACGACCAGACTAAAGCCGTCAACTTCCTGCTGGCGAAAGGCAAACGCCGTATCGCCATCATCGGTGCCACGGGCAAACGTGAAGACCATACACTGGGAAATATCAGCCTGCTCATCGACTATCTCCGTGCCGGAGCCGATGTACGTACCTATACCGATTACGGCATCTTCATCCCCTGCCGGGGTACCCGCACCTTCCCAAGCCATCCCGGACAGCAAGTATCCATCATCAACTTCACTGCACACGGTCTGCATGGCAAAGGACTGGTCTATCCCCTCAGCGATTTCACCAACTGGTGGCAAGGCACACTCAACGAATGCACCAGTACAGAATTCACCATCGAGGCGGAAGGGGAATACCTGGTATTCGTCACTACTTCTTCGCTTCCGCCACTTCAACAAAGTACACGCTGATACAAATCATGGCAATGGCAGCGGCTTGCGTCCAACTGAAACGGTCTTGCCCCAAGGTGAGGGAAACAACGGTAGTCACCACCAGTATCAGATAGCTGTACATGGCTACAACCGTCGTCTTGAGATACTTCAAGCCCACCGGAACCAGAAAGTAACTGAGGTAAGTAGGGAAAACCAGCACAAACGCCAACACCGCCCACGGCACCCAGTGCCACTCCCCATGCAAGGCATCCGTAAGCAAGGGTGCATCCCAGCCTATAATGGACGACACAATCAATCCCGTTACTGCCGCACCGCCAAAGATGTACTTCATCATCGTCACTACCCCGACCTCTTCCAGCAGTTTCTTGCTCACAATCAGGTAAACGGCAAAGACCAGCGAGCTCACCATGCAGAGCATGTTGCCCGTAAACGCATCGTGCGCCAGGTCATCACTGCCTTGCGTAAGGATGCACAACAACGCACCGCCAAAACCCAGCGCTATGCCGATTATCTTCATCAGCGTAGCCTTTTCGTGCAGGAAAAAGACAGATATCAGAAAGACCCAAATGGGCTGCATGGAGTTGAAGATGGCACTGGAAACCGGAGTCGTCTTACTGATGCCCAGCAGATAGCAGAACATGAACCCGTAGAGTCCGAAAGCTCCCAGACAGAACAGCCCTATCCGCTGCCGCCTTGTGACCGGTGCCTCCTTTACAAACCAGCTTGTTATCCAAAATGCCACGGCAGCAAAGACACAACGCACCGTGACACCTGTCAATGCACCCAGCCACAAAGGGAGCAGAAATTTCAATCCATTCATATTCAACCCCGCCATGACGCGCGATGCAACCATACTGAGATTGGCTTCCAGTTTCTTATCTTTCATCAGCTTCGTATTTTTCCCCTCAAACAATTCATTACTTTGAAATGTTTTAAGGAAAAAGGAGATAACGTTATGGCAAAAGTTAAAGAAGAGCAATCGTCCCAGCAAACAAAGCAAGTCCTCGCATTCTCCACCCGGCTACGCCATGACCTTAAGAAAGCCTGCCGGCAACTGGATGAGGGAGAAGGACAAGAGGATGTCACAATCAGTAAGGAGGTGGAAGCATGGCTAAACAAATAATCTGGTCGCCACTTGCCAAAGAAGCTCTGAAGGACCTGCTGATTTCCTCGCAAGAAAGAGATGGCAACAAACGGTGTGGCGGGACTCTGTACACCTTGTTCCAAAATGCATTGTACCGTGTCACACTGAATCCGTTTATCGGACAGCCCACCGAAGCAGAGAACATACGGTACATCATTCCGCATCCCGACTATACGCTTCTTTACCGGCACAGTCTCCGGAAGATTGAAGTGCTTGTGCTATGGAACAACCATCATAAGTTGGGCAGCATGATAAACATCATCCGGGAAGAACCCGATACAGAATAAAGCAGCCAATCTTGTCAAGAGCAGATTTATGGAAGATTAACGGAACAGACGCATGATCGTCCGTTCATATAGCCGGAACAAACCATGTATCCGTCCCGAACATATCATCCGTTTATCCTCGACACACCATCTGTCAGCGCTGAACATATCATCCGAAAGCTCGGAGCTTTTCATCCGAAACATCCGGACTTTTCGTCAAAAACATCCGAGCTTTTCGTCAAAAACATCCGAGCTTTTCGTCAAAACCACCGGGATTTTCCAAGCAAATGCCTGCCATTCCGCTTGCTGAAGTGGAGGATTAAATCTGTAAAGCACCGGTTTAGGAGAGTAAACCCTAAGCTTTGGCTAATGAAGTGACGGAAGAACACAACAAAAAAGGAGAAGCGACGCCTCTCCTTTTATGCTAATTTAAAATTGAATCTGAACTAAGATTGCAGTTACAAAGATACAACATCCGAAAGGCAATGTCAAGCAATCCGGTGTTTTTCTTTACTGACGTCCCATTCTTTATACATGCATCAGATATTGCTTGAAGTCTGCAAAGTCCTTCGACATTGGCAGGCTCTTCTTCTCACCGCGCATAAAAGCCTGAAGCTTGGCAGGTATCTCTACCGCTTCACCGATAATCTTCTCCACTGTATCCTTGAACTTCGCCGGATGGGCCGTCTCCAGGAATACACCCGTTTCGCCGGGTTTCAGTCCTTCGGCCAGGGCCCGGAAGCCGCAGGCTCCGTGCGGGTCGAGTAGGTAATGGTCTTTCTTCCACACTTCCCGCATAGTTTCGGCAATCTGCTCGTCGGTATAAGTGGCACCGCTGATTTCGGCAGAGATGGCGGCATGGCTGCCTCCGTAAAGGTCGAGTACGCGGGCAAAGTTGCTCGGGTCGCCCACATCCATCGCGTTAGCAATGGTAGCGATACTGGGACGCGGTGTATAAACACCCGTCTGCAAATATTGGAAGAAGATATCATTGCGGTTGTTGGAAGCGATAAAGCGTTCCACGGGTAGTCCCATACGCTTGCCGAAGAGGCCGGCAGTGATATTGCCGAAGTTACCACTGGGTACACAAATGACGGCATTGTCTCCCTTACCGGCACGCTTCAGTTGAGCATAGGCATAAAAGTAATAGAATGCCTGCGGCAAGAAACGCGCCACGTTGATGGAATTGGCGCTGGTCAGTTGCAGGTGCTCGTTGAGTTCCCCGTCCATAAAAGCGGATTTAACCAGAGCCTGGCAATCGTCGAACGTGCCATCGACCTCAATGGCCGTGATATTCTGCCCTAAGGTAGTAAACTGTTTCTCCTGGATTTCACTGACTTTTCCCTTCGGGTAGAGCACATAGACGTGTATGCCTTCCACACCGAGGAAACCATTGGCAACAGCACTCCCCGTATCACCGGAAGTAGCAACGAGAACATTGACTTGCTTCTTGCCCTCTTTCTTGATAAAGTATCCCAGCAAACGCGCCATGAAGCGACCGCCCACATCCTTAAAGGCAAGCGTCGGACCATGGAACAGCTCAAGCGAATAAATATTCTCCGTCACCCGGACCAGAGGGACATCGAAACTGAGTGTGTCATAAACAATCTGTTTCAGCGTATCGGCAGAAACATCCTCGCCAAAGAAAGCATCTGCCACGCGATAGGCTATCTCCTGAAAGCTGAGTGTATCGATGCTATCGTAAAACTCTTGTGGCAGAGTTTTGATTGTAAAGGGCATGAAAAGCCCCTTGTCTGCGGCAAGCCCCTTTACCACGGCCTCTTCAAGAGTGGCTTCGGGGGCTTGTTTGTTGGTGCTATAATATTTCATTGCGGTATTTTTTTATTCACCACAGAGTCTCACAGAATTCTCTATAAATAAAACCCCGTGAAACTCTGTGTTACTCTGTGGTGGAACTCATAAATTCATTAATAAACTCGTCTTCTTTCATCAGTCCGTAACTGCCTTCGCAGGCTGCCACTTCATCAAATGTCCGTACTTCGTCAGCCTCGATACCCGGATGCCAAATGAGGAACGGGATAGGTTCGGCCGTATGCGTACGGAGTTCGCAGGGAGTGGGATGGTCGGGCAATACGGAGATAGCAACGGGTTCCTCCCAATCCTTCACAGCCTCGTAGATAGGACCTACGGCACGGCTGTCCAGATTCTCAATCGTCATAATCTTCAAGGGGACATTTCCTTCGTGACCGGCCTCATCACTGGCCTCGATATGCAGGTAGACAAAATCATCCGTCCGCAATGCATCAAGGGCGGCAGCCACCTTATTCTCATAGTTGGTATCATAAAGCCCCGTCGCACCTTCTACGGTGATGCGCCGCAATCCGGCATAGTAGCCGATGCCGTTAATCAAATCCACGGCAGAAATCACAGCACCACGCTTCACCTGCGGGAACTTGTCTGAAAGGCGCTCCATCTGCGGACGATAACCGGGACTCCACGGCCAGATGCTATTGGCAGGGTCCTTACCCTCGGCCTTCCGCTTCATGTTGACCGGATGGTTTTCCAGCAACACTTGCGAACGGAGAATCAAATCATTAATCAAATCGGCAGTCTGCTTCGGAGTAAGCTCTGCACCGCCTTCGGGGAGCGAAATATTCTCCGTACCCTCCATCGGCTTCACCATCAACGGACGGAAAGGCCTCAAAGGGACATCGTGGGGCGGCGTACAGTCAATGCGCTTGTCCCCTCCTTTTATTACCAGCAGATGGCGGTATTGCACGCCCGTATGGAAATGCACGCGGTCATCACCCAAATGCTCCTGAAGGTATTTTACCAACACATCCGCTTCCTCTGTAGTAATGTGCCCGGCAGAATGATTCTTGATATTGTCTCCCTCGATGCAGATAATGTTGCAGCGCATCGCCATCTCACCCGGCTGCAAGTCCACACCGATACTCGCCGCCTCCAATGGACCGCGGCCTTCGTACACCTTCGGCAGGTTATAGCCCAGAACGGACATATTCGCCACCTCACTGCCGGGATGAAATCCCTCGGCCACCGTCACCAGCCTTCCCACACGTCCCATGCGTGCCAGCTTGTCCATATAGGGAGTTGCAGCCGCCTGCAGCAAGGTTTTGCCTCCCAGAGCCTTCACGGGCCAGTCGGCCATACCATCACCCAATATAATGATGTGTTTCATCTTTCTATATTACGATTTGGATTAAACGTTTGCAATGCTCATAATATCCGCAAATACCCCCGCAGCCGTTACACCCGCACCGGCTCCGTAGCCTTGTATCATCATCGGATATTCCTTATAACGTGCCGTGGTCAGCAGGATGATGTTATTGCTGCCTTCCAGCCCGTAGAACGGATGGTTGGCGCCGACTTCCTGCAAACCGACAGATGCTTTGCCATTTTCCAGTTTGGCTACGAAACGCCAATGCTTGTTCTCGGCTTCCAACACCTTGCGGCGGGCTTCGAAATCGGCATCGAGGCTCGGCACTTTCTTCCAGAAGTCATCCAGGGAGCCTTCAAAGAAGTCATCGGGCACAAAGAGGTTCTTCTCAACATCGCTCTGTTCCAAACAGTAACCGGCCTCGCGTGCCAGAATCACCAGTTTGCGGATAACATCCTTTCCGCTGAGGTCGATACGCGGATCGGGCTCGGAGTAACGTTCCTCCTGCGCCATCTTAATGGTCTTGCTGAAAGGAATGTCGGCACTGATTTTATTGAAGATATAGTTCAACGTACCGCTCAGCACGGCTTCAATCTTCAATATCTTATCACCGCTATGGATAAGGTCGTTAATGGTATTGATGATGGGGAGTCCGGCGCCTACATTGGTTTCAAACAAGTACTTCACACCGCGTTGGCGGGCAATCTGTTTCAGTTCACGGTAGTTCTCGTATTCGGAAGAAGCAGCAATCTTGTTAGCAGCCACTACCGAAACATTGTGCAGCAGCAAGTCCTTGTAAAGGGAAGCCACGCCTGCACTTGCCGTACAGTCCACAAAGACAGAGTTAAAGATGTTCATACCGATAATCTCATTACGCAGCGTTTCCAGAGAGCTGTCCTTTCCCTTCTCCTGCAGTTCTTCACGAAAACGTCCCAAATCGAAACCTTCGCGGCTGAACATGGCTTTGTTTGCATCGGCAATGCCCACTACATTCAGCTGCAGGCCGTTCTCCTGCATCAGCTTCTGGCGCTGGCTGTGGATTTGCTCTATCAAGCTGCCGCCTACGGTTCCTATGCCGCAGATAAAAAGATTCAGTACCTGATATTCCGACAAGAAGAAAGAATCATGGATGACATTCAGCGATTTGCGCAATGATTTGCTGTCCACTACAAACGAGATGTTGGTTTCCGAAGCACCCTGCGCACAAGCAATCACATTGATACCGTTACGCCCCAACGTACCGAACAGCTTTCCGGCAATACCCGGTGTATGCTTCATGTTCTCGCCTACGATGGCCACGGTAGCCAGGTTCTTTTCTGCCTGAATAGGAGAAATTTCTCCCATCTCTATTTCTTTGGCAAACTCCTCGTTCAGCACCTCGCAAGCCAGATCAGCATCCGCATTGCGCACACCGATAGACGTTGAATTCTCCGAAGAAGCCTGGGACACAAGGAACACACTGATGCCATTCTTTGCCAGCGCCTTGAAGATACGGTAGTTCACACCGATGACACCTACCATACCAAGGCCTTGCACTGTAATTAGGCTCGTATCATTGATGGATGAAATACCCTTGATGGCCTTGCTTTGCGGGTCGGAAACCTCTCGCTTGATGACAGTTCCCACACCCTCCGGATTGAAGGTATTCTTCACCAGAATGGGGATATTCTTGTGGCAAACCGGATAGATTGTAGGCGGATAGACCACTTTCGCACCGAAGTTACAAAGCTCCGTAGCTTCCACATAGCTCAATTCATTGATAGTGTATGCCCTGGAAATCACACGCGGGTCAGCTGTCATGAATCCGTCTACATCCGTCCAGATTTCCAGACTGTCGGCATCCAGTGCAGCAGCAATGATTGCCGCCGTATAGTCAGAGCCACCTCTACCCAGGTTCGTTACCTCTCCCGTCATTTTGTCTGTGGAGATAAAACCCGGAACCAATACGCGTTTGGGCAGGCTACTGAATGTCTCGCGCACCAACGAATTTGTCAGCTCCGTATCCAGCACATGCTTGGAATGCTTCTTTTCCGTCTTGATAAACTTGCGTGAGTCAAACCACTCCGCTCCCGTCAACTGGGCAACGATGATAGATGAAAGACGTTCGCCATAGCTCACAATCGTATCGGACGTCTTCTGCGAAAGGTCCTTTATCAGATAAATGCCCTGAAAGATGTCCTTCAGCTCGTTGAGCAGCTCACCAATCTGGCGTTGCAAGGCAACCTGCGCCTCGCCTGCCGGAATCACTTCCTTAATCATTTCCACATGACGATAGACAATCTCCCGGAACTCATTCTCGTAAGAAGCATCACCGGCTGCCGCCATTCTAGAGGTGTTTATCAACTTGTCCGTGATGCCGCCCAATGCGGACACCACCACGATAACCGGTTCATCGACTGCTTCTACAATTCTCTTGACGCTCAAAATACTGTTCACGGAACCTACGGACGTTCCGCCGAATTTCATTACTTTCATTTCTCTTTATATTGTTGAGATGGTTGATACAATGTGTCGGAAACAAGCTGCTACGGCTTGCATTGACTTTAATTAAATGGAAAAACTGCTTGAAAATGGTGTAACACATAGAAACACAAAATACTATCCCTAACCCCTAAGGGTCATGGTCCACATGGATGTGACTGTATGTTGATAGTACTTGTTCATAGTCTCTTGTTTCTATCATTTATGATAAGTGTTGCAAAAGTAACAATAAAAACATTCAATCTATCACTTTTTGCGACTTTTTTGCGATAAAAATACAGAAAGCCTCTAAAAAGGCAAGAAATATGCACAACTTACGGCTTACACTTTCACACTTTCCATACCTTTTTTCTGTATATCCGTTTATTCTTTTCTAACATTTTGCTATCATTCTCAATATATATCATTATATTTGCATGGAAAACATGAAAGAAAAGTGCGCATGAACCCAGAAAACACTTCCGTTTTGCTAATATACACCGGTGGAACTATCGGAATGATAGAGAATGCAGAAACCGGCGCCCTGGAAAGCTTCAACTTCGAGCAGTTGCAGAAACATGTTCCCGAACTTCAGAGATTTGCGTTCCGTATCGACACTTATCAATTCGACCCGCCCATGGATTCCTCGGACATGGACCCCGATGCCTGGCGCAAACTGGTACGCATCATCAGCAACAACTACAACCAATATACAGGCTTCGTCATCCTGCATGGCACAGACACCATGGCCTACACAGCTTCTGCACTCAGCTTCATGCTTGAAGGGCTGAACAAGCCCGTCATCCTAACCGGCTCGCAACTGCCCATTGGCGTGCTCCGCACAGACGGCAAGGAAAACCTGCTGACCAGCATCGAAATAGCCACCGACCGCCACTCCAACGGACAGCCCATCGTACCCGAAGTCTGCATCTTCTTCGAAAACCACCTGATGCGCGGCAACCGTACCACCAAAATGAACGCGGAGAACTTCAATGCTTTCCGTTCCTTCAATTATCCGGTACTCGCTTCCGCCGGTATACATATTAAATATAATAATGTGCAAATTCATACGCACGGCACTCCCCACGAACTGGAGCCTCATTATCTGCTTGATACCAACATCGCCATACTGAAGCTTTTTCCAGGTATTCAGGAAAATGTCGTGGCAGCCATACTTGCCACTAAAGGACTGAAGGCCGTAGTCCTCGAAACCTACGGTTCCGGCAACGCTCCCCGAAAGGAATGGTTTCTACGCCGCCTGCATGATGCCTGCGAACAAGGCATCATCATTGTCAACGTCACCCAATGCAGTGCCGGCACTGTTGAAATGGAGCGCTATGAAACCGGTTACCAACTGATGCAGGCAGGAGTTGTCTGCGGATATGACAGCACAACGGAATCTGCCGTAACCAAGCTGATGTTCCTTCTGGGGCACGATTATCCACCTGCCGAAATACGCGAACTGATGGGACGACCGCTGGCAGGGGAAATTACCGTGTGAAGCACAACTATCACTGCACCGGGGTCAATTCTCCCGTCACAGAATCTATTATGAAACCGCTGACATTGATATCATTCGGTATCAGCGGATGATTGATAATAGCTTCCACCGTACCTTTTACCGATTTCTCCGTATCTTCGAATCCATACAGCCAAGACTCGAAATCCACTCCGCAGAAACGAATCATATCAATCGTCTCCTGCTTGATGCCCCGGGCCTTCATATGCTCTATCATCTGGGCGCTGCTCATGTGGCACGCACCGCAATCGGAGTGGGCAATAACCATCACTTCCGTCACGCCCAACTCGTAAATGGCCACCATCAGGCTACGAATGACACTACCGAACGGATGTGAAATGATTCCACCCGCATTCTTTATCATCTTCACATCGCCGTTCTTGATGCCCAAGGCTGCCGGCAGTAAAGCGGTCAAACGGGTATCCATACAAGAGAGGATGGCAATCTTCTTATCCGGGTATTTATTCGTGATGTATTTCTCATACCCCTTCTCGGCTACAAAACGCTTGTTGTATGCAAGAATATCTTCTATCATGGCTTTTATAACATGTTATTGTTTTCTACTCACAAAAATAAAAAAACTCTATGGGAGTCTGCAAGCCCTGCATCGAAAAATTGTACCTTTGGGCAATCATTTTAGAAGAGAATGCACAACTATGGCTAAAGAGAAGACGGTTTATGTATGCAGCAACTGCGGACAAGACTCTCCCAAATGGGTAGGCAAGTGTCCGTCGTGCGGAATGTGGAACACGTATGTGGAAGAGGTGGTACGGAAAGAAGTGGTGAACAAGCGTCCCGTATCGGGCATAGAGACCGCCAAAGCCAAACCCATAACCCTCCATGAAATTGTAGCCGATGACGAACCGCGCATTGACCTCCATGATGCCGAACTGAACCGAGTACTAGGTGGTGGTCTTGTACAAGGATCTCTTGTTTTGATTGGCGGCGAACCGGGCATCGGGAAATCCACCCTGGTGCTACAAACCGTACTCCGTATACCGGAGAAACGTATCCTCTACGTCTCCGGCGAAGAAAGTACCCGTCAGTTGAAACTGCGTGCCGACCGTTTGACAAGTGCTTCCAGTGATTGCCTCATCGTGTGCGAAACTTCCCTGGAACAGATTTACGTCCATATCAAGAACATCCGCCCGGACATCGTCATCATCGACTCCATACAGACGATTTCTACCGAAACCCTTGAATCGTCGCCGGGGAGTATTGCCCAGGTACGGGAATGTTCCGCCTCCATCCTGCGCTTTGCCAAGGAAACGCATACGGCGGTCATCCTTATCGGGCATATCAATAAGGAAGGAAGCATAGCCGGCCCCAAGGTACTGGAACATATCGTGGATACCGTACTCCAGTTCGAGGGTGACCAGCACTACATGTACCGCATCCTGCGTAGCATCAAGAACCGCTTCGGAAGCACTGCCGAACTGGGTATTTACGAAATGCGGCAAGATGGATTACGGCAGGTGAGCAACCCATCCGAACTGCTGCTGAGCCAGGACCATGAAGGTATGAGCGGCATAGCCATCGCCTCCGCGATAGAAGGCATCAGACCGTTCCTCATCGAAACGCAGGCATTGGTCAGCAGTGCCGTATATGGTAACCCACAACGCTCTGCCACAGGGTTCGACATCCGCCGCATGAATATGCTGCTGGCCGTATTGGAAAAACGTGTAGGCTTCAAGCTGGCACAGAAAGACGTCTTTCTCAACATTGCCGGCGGATTGAAAGTGAACGACCCGGCAATAGACCTTGCCGTCATCAGCTCTATCCTCTCCAGCAACATGGACACGGCCATAGAGCCGGAGGTGTGCATGGCGGGAGAAATAGGTCTGTCAGGTGAAATCCGCCCAGTGAACCGCATAGAGCAGCGCATCGGAGAAGCAGAGAAACTTGGATTCAAGCGATTCATACTTCCCAAGTATAATATGCAAGGACTGAACACGAAGAAGATTAAAATGGAATTGATACCGGTACGGAAGGTGGAAGAAGCATTCCGTGCCCTATTCGGATAATCATTATGATACAAGAATACCAACTGCGCGTATTGCCCGAAGTAGCGGCAAACGAGCAACGCCTGAAAGAGTACTTAGTACATGAGAAAGGACTGAATGCACGGGAGATAACAGCAACGCGCATCTTGAAGCGCAGTATCGATGCCCGCCAACGGACAATCTATATCAACCTCAACGTACGGGCATATCTGAACGAAATGCCGAAAGAGGACGAATATCAACATACCTTATATAATAATGTAGAAGGAAAGCCCCAAGTAGTAGTGGTAGGCGCCGGTCCCGGAGGACTCTTCGCCGCCCTGCGACTGATAGAGCTCGGTCTGCGCCCCGTCATTGTGGAGCGTGGAAAGGACGTACGGGAACGCAAGAAAGACTTGGCGCAAATCAGCCGCCAGCAACTCGTCAACCCGGAGTCCAATTACAGCTTCGGAGAGGGAGGTGCCGGAGCTTACTCGGATGGCAAGCTGTACACACGCAGTAAGAAGCGTGGCAATGTAGACAAGATTCTGAACGTCTTCTGCCAACATGGAGCCTCCACTTCCATTCTGGTAGATGCACATCCGCACATAGGTACAGACAAACTGCCGCGTGTCATCGAAAACATGCGGAACACTATCATCCAGTGTGGTGGCGAAGTCCACTTCGAAACACGCATGGACGCCCTACTCATAGAGAAGGATGAAGTCAAAGGCATTGAAACAAATACCGGCAAGACTTTCCTTGGCCCGGTGATACTTGCCACCGGTCACTCTGCCCGGGACGTATACCGCTGGCTTGCCGCCAACAATGTAGAGATTGAAGCTAAAGGCATTGCCGTAGGCGTACGACTAGAACACCCTGCCACCTTGATAGACCAAATACAATATCACAACCGGAACGGACGGGGAAAATATCTGCCTGCCGCCGAATATAGTTTTGTAAACCAAGTGGACGGACGAGGAGTATATAGCTTTTGCATGTGTCCCGGCGGCTTCGTTGTGCCCGCCGCCAGCGGTCCCGAGCAGATTGTAGTCAACGGGATGAGTCCCAGCAACCGCGGTTCCCGTTGGAGCAATTCGGGAATGGTGGTAGAGCTACGCCCGGAAGACATAGAGCAATTTACTATTGACAATCTACAATTTACAATTTCTATGCAGCACGACAGCGCGGCTAATTGTCAATTGCCAACCGTCAATTCCCAATTAAGCATGATGTATTTTCAAGAGTATCTGGAGCGCCTCTGCTGGCAACAAGGCAATATGAAGCAGACAGCACCGGCACAGAGAATGGCAGACTTCACTAAGAAAAAACTGAGTTACGACCTGCCGGAAACTTCGTATGCACCGGGACTGGTTTCCTCACCTCTCCACTTCTGGATGCCCTCTTTCATTGCAGAACGCCTGAGCAAAGGTTTCCAGCTATTCGGGAAATACAGCCGTGGTTTCTTGACGAACGAGGCGACAATGATTGGAGTGGAAACCCGTACTTCGGCGCCGGTACGCATAACAAGAGACAAGGAGACACTGCAACATGTACGCGTAAAAGGATTGTTCCCTTGCGGAGAAGGCGCCGGATATGCCGGAGGCATTGTTTCTGCCGGAATTGACGGCGAACGATGTGCGGAAGCGGCAAAGGCATTCTTTGATTAAGCTATAATATTTACATCCAAATTTTGATTTTTCACTTTTTCTCGTTTAATTTGTAAACTATTATCACATATATGTTGTTATATTGTATTTATTATGAGGTTCATCATAAACATTGTATGCTTTCTATTCCTTTTGCCTCTCATAGCTACGGCGCAAACATATAAATACATAGGGGTGGAAAACGGATTGAGCAACCGCAGAATCTTCGACATTCAAAAGGATTCGGTAGGTTACATGTGGTTCCTCACCAACGAAGGCATAGACCGGTACAATGGAAAAGACATCAAGCATTATAAATTAATAGAAGAAAACAAAGAGTCAAGTTTCCCCATCCATCTCGGTTGGCTATATTTTGAAGAGAAAGGGAAATTATGGGTCATAGGTAAAGCCGGTCGCATTTTTCAATACAACCAAGAACACGATGTGTTCAACAGAGTATATAAACTGCCCAAGACACCGGTCAATATCAGCTACGGCTATATGGACTGCAATCACAGGATTTGGCTCTGCAGCAGATACAGCATCGCTCTCTACGACACACAAACCGGAGAGGTCCATCAAATGTCCAATGAACTGAAAAGCAGCATTACAAGTATCGAACAAGTGGACAATAACCACTTCTTCATGGGTACCGACAAGGGATTGCGATATGTCAAACTCGAAAATGAGACATTGCAGATTGTCCCTCTTGAACCTCTTGACAAAATCCAGGCCCAAATCAGTTCACTCTATTTCCACCAAGAATCACAAAGACTTTTCATCGGTACTTTTGAAAAAGGAGTCTTTGCCTACGACATACGGCAACAACGGATTATACACTCCAATACGGATTTGAGCGATGTAAACATTGCCCGAATCAAACCTCTGAACCAGACAGAGCTATTGATAGCGACAGAAGGTATGGGTATACACAAAATCAACATGAACTCGTGTATCTCGGAACCGTACATCGTCTCCAGCTACAAAAGCCACAATGAGATGAACAGCAATAACATCAATGACATTTATATTGATGAAGAAAAGCGGATATGGATAGCCAACTACCCGGAAGGAATTACCATTATAGACAACCGGTACAAAAGCTACAACTGGATAAAGCATTCTATCGGAAACAGACAATCGCTGGTCAACGACCAGGTACACTCTGTCATTGAAGACAGTGACGGAGACCTATGGTTCGGAACAAGTAACGGAATCAGCCTTTATCAATCGAAAACCGGGCAGTGGCATTCATTCCTGAGCTCCTTCGACCATCAACTGAAAAACAAGAATCACATCTTCATTACGCTATGCGAGGTATCACCCGGCATTATTTGGGCAGGAGGATATACTTCGGGAGTATACAAAATAAATAAAAGGACACTCTCGGTAGAATATTTCTCCCCTTACCTGCTCAATCCGGACAACATTCGTCCTGACAAGTATATCCGCGACATTGTAAAAGACTCCAAAGGATATATCTGGTCCGGAGGGTTCTATAATCTGAAGTGCTTCGATTTGTCCCTGAATTCCGTCCGTCTGTATCCCGGAATAAATTCCGTCACCGCCATTACAGAAAAGGACGACGGACACATGTGGATTGGGACAAGTGCCGGACTGTATCTGCTGGACAAAGAGTCGGGTAGATTCCAATATGTCGCCTTGCAGGAAGAGACGACCTACATCAACACACTTTACCAAGCGGAAGACCTCTCTCTATATATAGGAACAAACGGCTCCGGAGTGGTTGTCTACAACGCAAAGGACAGTACGTTCAAGCATTATCACAAGGACAATTGTGCCTTGATTTCAAACAACATCTACACCATACTCCCCGAGTCGGACGGGCATATCCTGATGAGTACCGAAAACGGAATCAGCTGTTTCCACCCTACGGAGAAGACATTCCACAACTGGACTAAAGAGCAAGGGCTGATGTCCTCCTGCTTCAGTGCCTCTTCCGGAACGCTACGCAAGAACAAGGGTTTTGTCTTTGGCAGCACAGACGGAGCCATCGAGTTTCCCGAAGGAACCCGTTTGCCCAAGTACATCTACTCTCCTATGATACTCAGCGATTTTCAGATACTCTATCAGACAGTCTTTCCCGGCAGTCCGAATTCCCCCTTGAAGGAAAACATCAACCAGACAGACCGGTTAAAGCTGAAATATAACCAGAACACTTTTTCCCTCAGTATTTCATCCATCAATTATGACGCGCCGGACAATGTCACTTTCTACTGGAAGCTGGAAGGCTTTTACGATGACTGGAACCGCCTGGGTGAAGAAGGGCATCTCCGCTTCACCAACCTTGCCTCGGGCGATTACAAACTTTACATACGGGCGGTATCCAAGGAAGAGCCTTATCTTTATTTTGAAGAGCGAAGCATCGACATCAGCATTGCGCGCCCCGTCTGGTTCAGTTTTTGGGCCATAGCCTGCTATGTCCTGCTGACAGTACTGATGTCCGTTGTCGGTTTCCGTGTCATGGCACTGAGAAAACAGAAAAAGATATCCGATGAGAAAACCCGTTTCTTTGTCAATACCGCGCATGATATCCGCACGCCATTGACACTGATAAAGGCACCTCTGGAAGAAATGCTTGAAAACAAGACACTGAACGAAGCCGAGACCAACAATATGCACATGGCACTGAGAAATGTCAACTCCCTCCTGCGCATGACTACCAATCTGATAAACTTTGAACGGGCAGAAGTATATTCCCCTCATCTGTACATAGCAGAATATGAATTGAATACTTACATCAAGGAGATATACAACAATTTCCAGACCTATGCCACCATAAAACATATCACTTTCAGATACGAAAGCAATTTCAGCTACATGAATGTATGGTTCGACAAAGAGAAGATGGACTCTATCCTGGAAAATGTCATATCCAATGCTCTGAAGTATACTCCCCAAAATGGCGATATACTCATTTCTGTTTATGACATGAAAAGCTCCTGGAGACTAGAAGTCAAAGATAATGGAATAGGAATTCCCGCCAAAGAACAAAGAAAACTGTTCAAGATGCACTTCCGTGGAACAAATGCCATCAACTCCAAAATAACGGGAAGCGGTATCGGTCTGATGCTGGTGCGGAAGCTGGTAAGCCTGCACAATGGAAAAATATACATTGAGAGCACCGAATGCCAAGGCAGTACTGTCAGAATCATCCTTCCCAAAGAGAAAGAACAGTTCAAGAACTTCACTCTGTCCGTTAAGGATAAGAAGACCTTCTATGAACCGGATGTCCCCACCGTTCCTTTGAAACTTGCCGGAGAACTCCGGACTGAAGACAATGACAAACTGCATCGCATCTTGATTGTAGAAGACAATGACGAGCTGCGCAACTATCTCTTCCAGTCGTTCTCTCCGATTTACAATGTACAAGTATGCAACAACGGCAAGGAAGCGCTGACCATTGTAAAACAATTCTGGCCGGGACTGATTCTTTCCGACATCATGATGCCGGAAATGCGAGGCGACGAATTATGCATCGCCATCAAGAACGATATTGAAACATCCCACATCCCGGTAGTACTGCTGACGGCACTGGGAGATGAAAAGAACATTCTCGAAGGACTCCATATCGGTGCGGACGAATATATTGTAAAACCTTTCAGCATAAACATACTGAAAGCCAGCATTGCCAACCTGCTTGCCAACCGCGCATTGCTGCGCAAGAGATATGCGGATTTGGAAATCAATACAGAAGAAGAGCCCTCCACAACTACCACTTGCTCCAACAGTCTCGACTGGAAATTCATGTCGAATGTAAAGAGACATATCGAGGAGAACATGGATAATCCCGATTTCACAGTAGACGTATTGTGCTCGCTCCTGAACATGAGCCGTACCAGCTTCTACAGTAAACTGAAAGCGCTGACCGGCCAGGCACCGGCAGATTTCGTACGGAATATCCGTTTGAAACATGCTGCCGAGCTGTTGAAAGAAGGGAAATATTCCGTGACTGAAGTAGCAGAAAGAACCGGTTTCTGCGATGGGAAATACTTCCGGGAAGTCTTTAAGAAATATTTCAATGTCAGCCCCAGCCAATATGCGAAAGGAGACACTCCCCGTTCCCCAAAAGGAGAGGGAGAATAGTTCTGCATAGGAGAATTTTTCATTTTGCAGTCCCGCACAGACAAACCCTAAAAAATAATCCGTATTTTTGCAGAAACAAAAAAACGAGAATGACTCCTGAAATAGCAATCGTCGACTCCAACACCCTCTCCTGTCTGGGACTGCAGAACTTGCTGGAGGAAATCATCCCGACAGCCATCATCCGCTCTTTCCGTTCCTTTGGCGAACTGATGGATGATACGCCTGACATGTATGTACATTATTTCATCTCTTCACAGATTTACTTCGAGCATACCGCTTTCTTTCTGGAGCGCAAGCCCAAAACCATTGTGCTGGTCAATGGTGAAACCGTCCCCCAACTGTCGGGCATGCCGACGCTAAACATCTATCAGGACGAACAAAATCTGGCAAAAAACATTCTGCAGCTGCGCCAATACGGAAACCAATACAGACAAAACCACGGAAAGCCGGCACCCGCCAGACACTCGGATATGGCAATAAATACAGCCGCCGGGCACGACCTTTCCGCCCGCGAAATAGAAGTGCTGGTGCTGATTACCAAAGGTCTCATCAACAAGGAGATTGCCGACAAACTGAACATCAGCCTGACCACCGTCATCTCACACCGCAAGAATATCACCGAGAAGCTGGGTATCAAGTCCGTGTCCGGGCTGACTATCTATGCCGTGATGCACGGATATGTGGAAGCGGACAGAATATAATCCTACAACCGGATACATCAGAAGCGAAGTCTTTTCAGAAAAACTTCGCCCCAATTAGTGTGCTAATGTGCTAACATCTAATCGTTCCTCCGTGGGGTAAAAATCGTTCCACCATGGTGGAACGATTTTTACCCCACGGAGGAACGATATTTTCCGCATGATGGAACGATTTAAGATTAGCACTCCAGGAACGAAATCCTAATAAATGAGGATTGTCCCTTCCGCAAGAATCCCTTTACTTTGCAGGCGCTAAAAAACCAGTTTATGAATAGATATAGAATTTTGACCGGTATCTTCTGCCTCCTGGCAACCGGCAACGTACTTGCCGAAGAGGCAGACACCTTGAAAGTGGTGGATGTAGAGGAAATAACCGTCATTGCCGCCCCCAAAGAAAACCGGAAACTGCGCGAGCAGCCCGCCGCCGTCACCCTGCTTTCGCAGCAGGACATGCAGAACGCACAGGTGAACTCCATCAAGAATCTGACATCCGTAGTGCCCAATATGTTTATCCCCGACTACGGCTCGCGACTGACTTCGGCAGTCTATATCCGCGGCATCGGCTCGCGCATCAACACTCCCTCCGTAGGACTTTATGTAGACAATATACCTTATATAGACAAGTCAGCCTTCGACTTCAGCTATGCCGACGTAGAGCGCATCGACGTGCTACGCGGTCCGCAGGGCACGCTCTACGGGCGCAATGCCATGGGCGGATTGATTAAGGTGCACACCAAATCGCCCTTCTCCTACCAGGGGACGGACTTCCGCATGGGGGCAGGTACGTACAATGCCTATAATACCTCGCTGACCCACTATCACCGCCTTTCGGAACGGTTCGCCTTTTCCACCGGAGGTTTTTACGATTATCAAGGAGGATTCTTCCGCAACACGGTGAGGGACGAGAAAGCGGACAAGGGGCAATCGGCAGGCGGACGCATCCGCGCCATCTACCTCCCCTCGGACAACTGGAAGGTGGACCTAAACATCAACTACGAATACAGCGACCAGGGTGGCTACCCGTATTTCTACCAAGGCAGCCTGGCCCCCGAAGCACAGAGCGAGCCGCTGAAGCCCTACATCGGAAAAATCTCCAATAACGCCCGTAGCAACTACTACCGCAACCTGCTGAACACGGGTCTGAACCTGGAATACCAGGCACAGCACTTCACGTTGAGCATGGTCACCGGCTACCAGTTTCTAAAGGACTGCATGGACATAGACCAAGACTTCACCGCCAACGACATCTATACCCTGCAACAGAAACAACGCTCCCACGCACTGAGCGAGGAAATCATCTTGAAGAGTAAAAGCGGCAGCCGCTGGCAATGGACCACCGGCGCCTTCGGCTTCTACCAATGGCTGAATACGGAAGCTCCCGTCACTTTCAGGGAAGCCGGAATGGGGATGCTGAACCAGATGTTGGGCAGTGTCATCCCATCGCAAATACAAGTAGAGATGGGACCGTCCATGAGCATGAATATCCTGCCCTCACTGGGCATCAGCAGCCGGACCATGCCCATCGGGGGCAGTTTCGACACTCCGCTGCTGAATGGGGCACTCTTTCATCAATCCACCTTCAGAGATTTATTCGGGCTGAAAGGAGTGTCGTTCACTGCCGGGTTACGCCTGGATTATGAGCGTATGAAGATGGATTACAACTCCGGCACCAGCCTGGACTACAAGGTGGGCATCAAGGGAGAAATGAAGCGGGGCGACGTCGTCATCCGCGAAATAGAGATGATGCCGGAGACGGCGCTGACCGTAGAGTCGCGCTACCAAGGAAACATTGATAAGGATTATCTTCAGCTGTTGCCCAAGTTTGCTTTGCAGTATGACTTTGCGCGAAACAGAGGAAATGTGTATGCAACGGTCAGCAAAGGTTACCGTTCGGGAGGCTACAACGTGCAGATGTTCTCCGACCTGCTGCAATCCAGTTTGAAGAATGACATGATGCGGCAAAGCAAAGAGGCGATTATGCCCAACGTGCCGGATGCCTACAAAGAGCTGGTGGGCAAATACTTCCCCGATGCGGGAGAGAATCCGGATGCAAAATCCGCCACCGTCTACAAGCCCGAACAGACCTGGAACTACGAAATAGGAACACACTTGAATCTGCTGGACGGACGTCTGCATGCCGACGCCGCCATCTTCTGGCTGGAAACCCGCGACCAGCAGATTTCACGCTTCGCCCCAAGCGGACTGGGACGCGAAACGGCAAATGCCGGCAAAAGCCGCAGCCAGGGGGCAGAGGTTGCCTTGACGGCTGCCGTTGCTACAGACTTCACGCTGAATGCAAGTTATGGTTATACCTATGCCACCTTTAAGGATTACATCACCAACGAGAAAGTGAATGGGGAGCTTCAGGAAATCAGCTACAACGGCAAGTACGTACCCTTTGTTCCCAAGCATACCATGAACGTGGGCGGTCAGTACATCTTCCGCATCCGTCCGGGGCACTGGCTGGACCGCATCCAGCTGAACGCCAACTACACCGGTGCCGGGTGCATCTACTGGACCGAGAAGAATACCGTGAGCCAAGCCTTCTACGGCACGCTGAACGGACGTATCAGCTTCCAGAAAGGACATGGACAGATTGATTTCTGGGTGCGCAATGCACTGGACAAAGAGTATGCTTCGTTCTATTTTGAGAGTATGGGGAACGGATTTATGCAGAAAGGACGGCCTGTGCAGGCGGGAATAGAGTTGAGGTGCAGGTTCTGATTGGAGAGCTTTGTCCCTCCGAAAGTAAAGGAAAATAGAAACGGTCGTTCGGGTACTTACACATTGCATACCCGAACGACCGTTTCTATGTTTCTATCTGACAGAGGAGAAGTTATCCTCTATGTACCCAGTTTTCAATTTCAATATTAGGTATTCTTTCCAGATGTTTCTTGTTTTCAGTAACCATTATCATTTGGTTAGCCACCGCTGTACATCCTATAAATAAGTCCAAATCCTCAATGGGAGTTCCTTGACTATATAAGGCAGCCTTACTCCAGGCATAACAACATAAAGCCGAGGACAAAGGTATTACCTTGATATCTTGGCAGAAATCAGTAACAAGCTGCAAGTTTCTCTCCACATTATTACTTCGCTCTGCACCGAACAACAACTCTGCTACCGTAACCTCCGAAATGCAACAATGTTCCCAGCCCACCTTTTCAATATGTTCGTCTACTCCAAATTTCTGACGCATGAAGTGAACACAAATATTAGATCAAGCAAATATCGTTTCATTCGTCAAAGGGGCTAAAGTTTTCTTCTTTTCGAGAAAGGCGTGATGCATATATATCATCATTGATTTCATCAGAATCACGATTGTCCTTCCAACTACCGGCATACTTTGCAAGCATACGCTTAGTCAGCAATTTGCTATCTGCCGCTGTCGGAATGGAATGACTATTCTTATTCAAAACCTCCTTCATATATTTTCTGAGGCTCTCCAATGCAGTACTGCTATTGATATTGACTATCTCACGAATCAACTCCAATTTTCCGGCTTCCAACTCCAAACTACTCATAATCAATTCCTCCTTTTAAAAGTTCAACTACAAAGTTACATTTTCCTACTGAATATGGAAAAGTTACAAAGCTTTTTTATTCATTGATAGCTCCGCAATGTGGGCAGACTCCCTTCTCCCTCAGTTTCTGCCCGCATCTGCCGCAACGATAGCGTGAAGCCAGCAGCGAAATGCGAAGCCTTTTGAGGAATACCCATACAAAAGCGGTCAAAAACAAGTATCCGACGTAGATAGATGTAGTCAGGATAAAGAAAAAATAACAGAAGATGCAGCAGGAGGCCAGCCCCAACAGATAGAATACGGCCGCCGCCGGACTTAACTGGCGAAACAAATCGTCGAGTACCGCCAGCAACACCACTATAAACAGCCAGATACCCATCAGAAAAGCAGAAAGCACAAGCGGTACCTTGAACGGCGACAAGGTAGGATTAAAATAGAAGTGTTGCCACGTCTCCGGCGCAAACACTTGTATAGATTCGTAAATAGTGGCACAGAACGCCATCAGCAGACATAGCAACAACGGATAGAGACTGTCTATATCATTAAAGTACACCATCCTCAACTGCTTGCGCCGAAAAGCCCGGAACAGCCAGACTGCCACAAACAAGGCAAAAATAATGATAAAATAAGAGGCATGGGTATCACTGAACAAGTAGATGGCCTGCGAAATGCTGTCTGTAGGAACAAAGGCATGCATCATTTCGGACTCCCGCAACCAACCCTGCACTTCCTGCGAATGGGCAAGCTTCACCCATACACTATCCACACTGTCGGCAGGATGGATGGCGAACTCGGCAACCACCACGCGGTCTCCCCGATAAAGCATATTATAGCAGTCCTTCACGGGCAGACAAGCCAAATTCACAGAATCTGCCAGCACTTCCAGATTGGTATTCCAAGTATAATGCCGCTCAAAAAGATAGGCCAGCGAATCACGCGTCTCCTTAGACAGATGTTCATCTTCAAGATTAGGACGGGAATAATGGCAGGAAACTAAAGCAATGAAGCATGAAAAATAAAGAATGCAGAATAGGAGGGAACGCAGTGAACGCAAAGGATGTTTGTCCCTGCCCGCTTCCCGGTACCGGTCATTTGCCAGCCTTTCATTATGTGCCCGTTCCTCACTCCTCATTTTCAAGTCTTTATTAGTAATTCCTCATTCTTCATCCTTCATTAAAGCGGCTCTTCATGAGCAATGACTTTCATCTGGCAATTCTTGCAATCAAACGACAAGCGGAAACGCTTGCCGTCCGTCCCAACCAAATAATAAGGTTCCCTATAAGGAGAATGTCCTTTCTGATAGGTGGGACACCATCCCATACTGAAACGCAGGCAATGTTTGCAGAACATGAGTACAGCATCCGGAACCGCTTGTGCCTCGTAAGCAGGTGCTATGGACGACAGCCCGTGCTCACGGTAGAAACTCCGGGCAGCACCGTTCATCACATTACCCAGATAGGTCAGCGAAGTAGCCGGGAAAGCATGGCTGGTCGGTTTCCAGACAGCCAGCTCACGACGATAAGTAACACGCCGAGCCGCAATCAGCTTATCTATCACCTGCCGGCGCCAGTCCGCCACCACAGAAGCAGGAAGGAACCAGTTCGCAGAAAGATTGAGCCTGACGCCCGATGCCTCTTCAGACAAATGTCCGGCTATCTCAAAAGGAGTATTCCCCAACTTGCCCAACTGATTACGCAGATTATCCGCCTGCGGTGTACGTGCCAACTCTTTCGGATAAGGGAAAGAGAGCGTCACGCGGTTATCATCCTCGTCCGCAGCCGTCAGGCTAAACCCGAAAGAAGTATCTGACAACTCCCAAAAAACACCGATTTTACGTTCGGAGGATTTGCGGGTAAGAATACGTTCAAACTCCTGGTCGAAGTTACGATAAAGTCGGGTACGGGGTTTGATACGGGGCACTTCCCCTGCCGGATAGAGCTTGTTACCATCCACCCGGTTGATACGGAAGCCCTGCAAACGTCCTTGCTCGTCCAAAAAGCAAACGCCGTCTCCGTTGTGAAAAGGCTTCACGCCTGCCACCGTAACATATCCGCCGCGCTGTTCCTTTAAAGTTCCCATCTCCTCTCCTAAAGATTTGGGCGTATCGAATGAAGTGATTTCCCCTCCCCTGCCTTGCAGGAAGTAATGCGTGAAGCCACGGCTGAAGCTCTTGTCAAGCTGCGGTTGGAAGTCGAAATGGCAAGTACCCGAAGAAGCACGGGTATATTCCTTGCGACGGGCAAAAATGGTATCGAGTTTTTTGCGATAAGCCGCCGTCACATTCTTCACGTACGACACATCCTTCAAGCGGCCTTCTATCTTCAGTGAAGTGGCTCCGGCGTCCAGCAGTTCTTCCAACACCTCACTTTGGTTGAGGTCTTTCAAAGAAAGCAGATGCTTATTACGCACAATGGTCTTGCCATCGGCATCTACCAGACTGAAGGGTAAACGGCAGAATTGCGCACATTCCCCCCGGTTGGCACTCCGTCCGAAACAAGCCTGGCTGACATAGCACTGCCCGCTATAACTGACGCAAAGAGCCCCGTGTACAAAGACTTCGAGCGGCACGTCGGGACACGCCTCATGGATACCGCGTATCTCCTGCAAAGAAAGTTCGCGTGCCAACACCACCTGACGGAAACCGGCATCGGCAAGGAAACGTACTTTCTCCGGCGTACGGTTATCCATCTGCGTACTGCCATGCAACGGAATGGGCGGCAAATTCAACCGCGTAATCCCCATATCCTGTACAATCAGTGCATCCACACCGATGCGGTACAGCTCCCAAATCATCCTCTCCGTCTCTTTCAGCTCTTCTTCTTTCAGAATGGTATTGACCGTCACATAGATACGGGCATTATACAGATGGGCATGCTCCACCAAAGCGGCAATATCCTCCAAAGAGTTGACAGCAGCCGCACGCGCACCGAACTTGGGTGCACCGATGTATACCGCATCTGCCCCATGATTCACTGCTTCTATGCCACACTCCAAATTCTTGGCAGGAGCCAGCAGCTCTATTTTACGTTGCTTTATCATCGTTTAGTTACGAGTAACTCACCCTATTTCATTAATATTATACGGCGTCTCCTGATATACAAAATAATTCAGCCAATTGGAGAACAACAGATTGGCATGGGCACGCCAACGCACCAGCACTCCTTTGTCCGGGTCATCGTCCACATAGTAGTTACGGGGTATCTCAATGGGCAGGCCCTTATTCAAGTCACGGCGATACTCTGTATCCAATGTCAGCGGGGAGTATTCCGAATGGCCGGTCACGAAGAACTCACGCCCTCCACGGGCCACCGCCATATATACACCAGCATCCTCCGACTCGGAAAGCAGCGTCAATTCCGGAACCTTCTGTATATCTTCCCGGCGCACTTCCGTGTGGCGGCTATGCGGCACATAGAACATATCATCAAATCCACGGAAAATGGGATGCAACGGTTGCAAGGTACGATGTTCAAAGATACCGAACATCTTCTTATCCAGTGCATACTTCGGCACTCCATAATGATGATAGAGCCCTGCCTGCGCCGCCCAGCAGATGTAGAGCGTAGAGGTGACATGCGTACGCGCCCAGTCGAAGATTTCAGTAATCTCATCCCAATAAGTCACCTCCTCAAAATCCATCTGCTCTACCGGAGCACCGGTGATAATCATGCCATCGTACTTTTCACCGCGCATCTTGTCGAAATCCGTATAAAATGTTTTCATGTGTTCTATCGGAGTGTTCTTGGAAGTATGGCTTTTTATCTTCATGAACGAGATTTCCACCTGAAGCGGAGTATTGGAAAGCAGACGCACCAGGTCCGTTTCCGTTGTAATCTTTAGCGGCATCAAGTTCAGAATCACGATACGCAGCGGACGGATATCCTGCTGGGTTGCCCGGGAATTGTCAATGACAAATATATTCTCCTCTTTCAGCAACTCGATAGCGGGTAGTTTATCGGGTAAATTTAAAGGCATGAGTTTATATCTATGGTTTAACTTATTATTGTCTACGATTTTAGCGTGTAAAGTTAGGCAAAAAATCAGAGTGTGATAAATAAATTATAAAAGTTTTATTGATTTATCCCTCTTCATTTAACACGTTTAATTACATTTGTACCCGAAACCTATTAAAAGTTATTAAAAAATAAGATTAAAAAGCACTGCGGCATCAAGCGTGATACTGATAATTAGCATCCAAAAGCGTAAAAGACTTTTCCATACCGGTTATAGCTCTGCTAAATCCATATTTTTAAGACAAGGTTCATTGAGTATAATTGGGAAAGCGGAAAAACCGTTGCCCCACAATAATAATACAATGAAAAAACTTATTCTTGCAAGAGGAGTCTTGGCTGCCTCTTTATTCTGCTGCATGTCCTTAGGGAATACAGCTTGTGTGAACCGGATTGACGAAGAATCAGAAGCGGAAATCGAGGAAGGGACGACACCTATCACGTTCTCTATCAAAATGGAAAAGGCCAGTACCAAGGTCACAAGCACCGCCTTTGAAAAAGGAGACAGAATGGGCTTGTTTGCAACCACTTCCTCCGGCTCCATCAAGGGAAAACGGTATATTGACAATCTGGCCCTGGAATATACGGAAGGCTCCACACTGGTTCCCAAAAAGACAGTATTCTATCCGGAAGGAGATGTGTCACTGGACTTTATCAGTTACCACCCTTACCAAACCGAAGGGGTAGCTGCCGGTACACCCGTTCTTCCCGTATCTGTGCAGATAGACCAGAGTAATGAGAAAAACCGCGCACAAAGTGACTTCTTGGTAGCTAAAGCGCAAGGAATCACCAGTAAAACCAAATCTGTAACCCTGGAGTTCCAACACAAGCTGTCCAAACTGGCAATCTCTCTGACACCCGACGCAAGCAACTCTGCCAATGATTTGCTGAAAGCCAATCCGCGTATCATCGCAACCGGGCTCAAGACCTCGGCCGATTATAATCTGGAAGACGGGACTTTCAGTAATCTTACGGGGACACAAGACATCATAGCCTCCGGCGAATGGAGCGTCAAAGACAACAAACTTACCGGCAAGGAATTCATCATCATACCCCAAACGATAAATGATGGCAAGCAATCCTTCATTATGGAGTGGAGCGGACGTATATACAGTTGTGCAATACCCGAAGTGGAAATGAGTAGCAGCACGCAATGTATCATTAACATATCAGCCATGCAGAGCAACAGCAACGTACTGAGCAGTTTTGCCGGAAAAATCAAGGAATGGAGCAGCCTCCCTCCCATCGACACCGACAATATGGAAGATTACACTGCCATACATATCTCCGCTCTCTCCTTTTCTCTTTCAAATGTGTACAGAATTTATCACGAAGGGATACCCATTGCAGAAGTCTGCAAGGAATATCTCAAATCAGCGTCATTGACTTCCAGAGCCGTTATAGCCTATCCCATAGGCGAAAATGAAAAGACCGACCTGAGCAATGGAGTCATCCTACAGCTTGCAGACCGTAAAGACACCATCTGCGGAGGAAGAATAAGCTGGAATACAGACGACTATGGATTTACCTACACTAAAGGGGAATATACCGGCATAGACAAGCTCTATATAGACAATAACCATAAGCTACTTCTGGATAAACCGGAAAACGCCATCAAAGTGAATGTGGCATGCTACACCCTTCGAGACATCAGAAAAGGAGTGTCTACCGAATACCCCATTGTCAAGATTGGAGCCCAATACTGGATGGGTAAAGAGCTCCATGCCACCACCTACCGTGACGGAGCTCCCTTGAAAAAACAGAGTGACTTGGGAACAGACAAAGCCGGATATTACAAGCCGGACAAATATGACATTTATTTTTACAATGGAGAATCCATACTGGCAGGAGAGCTGGCTCCCGAGGGCTGGAAAATTCCATCGGATGCAGACTGGGAACAGCTGAAAAACTACACCGGCAACGATGCCTCCATACTAAAAGCAGGAGAATGGCAGGCAATGGTATCCGGTGAAGTTGCCCCCGTCAACAACCATACCCGGTTCAATGCTTTCCCGGTAGGAATGTGGTACAACAAAGGACACAACAGCCCCAATAAAATGACCGCCTTTTGGAGTTGGGATCATACAAAGCATACCCTTTCGGAAAGCACCATTTATTTTCTCGGCGAAAGCGACGAGTTTGTATCAAGCACTGCCCATGTCACCGGTAAGCCCTACTATAAAGCTCTTTCCATCCGCTGTATAAAAGAATAGCCGGCAATTTCGGCATTTCTCATTTCTTTTTTGTATTTTTGTTCCCAATGTGCAAGATTTTTGCCAATCGGACAAAGATAACGAAAGAGAAATGAGAGTAATCGACCTGATAAACAGTAACGAAAAAACAGCTTTTTCCTTTGAAATATTGCCACCACTGAAAGGTACGGGCATCGAAAAGCTGTATCAAACCATAGATACGTTACGGGAATTCGACCCCAAATACATCAACATCACCACGCACCGCAGCGAGTACGTGTACAAAGACCTCGGCAACGGATTGTTCCAGCGAAACCGCCTGCGCCGCCGCCCCGGCACCGTAGCCGTAGCTGCTGCCATCCAGAACAAGTACAACATCACCATGGTGCCGCACATCCTTTGCAGCGGCTTCACCCGCGAAGAGACGGAGTACGTGCTGCTCGACCTGCAATTCCTCGGCATCACCGACCTGCTGGTGCTTCGTGGCGACAAGGCAAAGCACGAATCCTCTTTTATCCCCGTGGGCAACGGTTACCACCACGCCGTCGAACTACAAGAGCAAATCAACAACTTCAATAAAGGTATTTTTGTGGACGGCTCCGAGATGAAAGTTACCAATACCCCGTTTTCATACGGTGTGGCGTGCTATCCGGAAAAACATGAAGAAGCCCCCAACATGGATACAGACATCTACTGGCTAAAGAAGAAAATGGAAATGGGTGCAGAGTATGCCGTGACCCAGCTCTTCTACGACAACCGGAAATATTTCGACTTCGTGGAACGTGCCCGTCAAGCCGGTGTCACCATCCCGATTATCCCGGGCATCAAGCCCTTCAAGAAGTTGTCACAACTCAGCATGATACCCAAGACGTTCAAAGTAGATTTGCCCGAGGAACTGACCCAAGAGGTTCTGAAGTGCAACACCGATGCGGAAGCTCAGCAAGTGGGTATCGAATGGTGCGTGCAGCAGTGCAAAGAGCTGATAGCCCATGGCGTCCCAAGCCTCCACTTCTACTCGGTAGGAGCCACAGACAGCATCAGGGAAGTAGCCAAACAAATCTACTAAACAATGGACAATCAACAGTTGACAATTGACAACTGGCAGTGTCACAAGTAATAACTTATAACTAATTAACCCGTGTTCAGTTTCAAGGACATAATAGGCCAAGAGGTAGCCAAACAAAGGCTGATACAAGAAGTGCAGGAAGGACGTATTCCCCACGCACAACTTTTCTGTGGCCCTGCCGGAGTAGGAAAACTCCCATTGGCACTTGCCTATGCCCGCTACATCTGCTGTCCCAACCGGACGGAAACCGATGCCTGCGGTACTTGTCCCTCCTGCGTAAAATGGAACAAGCTGGTGCACCCGGACGTACACTTCGTATACCCTATCGTCAAGAGTGCCAAAGGGAAAAAGGAAGTCTGCGACGACTATATCGCCAACTGGCGGCACCTGCTGCAGAACAGCCCCTACTTCGGACTGAACCATTGGCTGAACGAGATGGATGCCGAAAACGGACAAGCCATCATCTATGCCAAGGAAAGCGACGAGATAACCCGCAAGCTGAGTCTGAAATCCAGTGAAGGAGGTTACAAAGTCACCATCGTATGGCTACCCGAAAAGCTGCATGAAGTATGCGCCAACAAGCTGCTGAAACTGCTGGAAGAGCCACCCGAGAAAACGATATTCCTCCTCATCTCCGAAGCTCCGGAAATGATACTGCCCACCATCCTCAGCCGCACGCAGCGCTTCAACATTCCCAAGATTGAAGAAGCCGACATAGCCGAAGCCCTGCAGCAGAAGTACGGAGTGCAGCCCCGCGACAGCGAGACGATAGCCCACCTGGCAAACGGAGACTTCATCAAAGCATTGGAGACCATCCATCTGAACGAAGAGAACGAACTGTTCTTCAACCTCTTTGTCAGCCTGATGCGACTCTCCTACCAGCGCAAGATACGGGAAATGAAACAATGGAGCGAGCAGCTTGCTGCCATGGGACGCGAACGGCAGAAGAACTTCCTGGACTACTGCCAGCGCATGACCCGCGAGAACTTCATCTACAACCTGCACCGCAAGGAGATGAACTACATGACGCTGCCCGAACAGAACTTCGCCACCCGCTTCGCTCCCTTTGTCAACGAACGGAACGTCATGGGGATCATGGACGAACTAAGTGAAGCACAACGCCACATCGAGCAGAACGTAAACGCCCGCATGGTGTTCTTCGACTTCTCTCTCAAAATGATTGTTTTATTGAAACAATGAAAAGTGGCAAAATAATGAAATGCAAAGTATCAAATCGTAAATAGTAAATAGTCAAATAGTAAATAAATAGATGATGGAATTTAAACTACATAACGGAAGCGGAGGTCTCTGCTGCAAGAGTTGCGGCAGGCAGGACAAGCAACTGAACACCTACGACTGGCTGGCAGACATTCCGGGCAATGCCGATGAGAGCGAGCTGGTAGAGGTTCAGTTCAAGAATACCCGCAAGGGATATTTCCGCAACAGCAACAAGATACCTCTGGAGAAAGGCGACATCGTAGCCGTAGAAGCCACCCCCGGACATGATATCGGTGTGGTGACCCTGACCGGACGTCTCGTGCCGCTGCAAATGAAGAAAGCCAATATCAAGTCCGAGGCAGACATCAAACGCATCTACCGCAAGGCGAAGCCTGTGGATATGGAGAAGTACAACGAGGCAAAAGCCCGTGAACACTCCACCATGATACGCTCGCGTCAGATAGCCCTGGACCTCAACCTCAACATGAAGATTGGAGACGTGGAATATCAAGGAGACGGCAACAAGGCCATCTTCTACTACATAGCCGACGAACGTGTGGACTTCCGCCAGCTCATCAAGGTCCTTGCCGACGCCTTCCGCGTGCGCATTGAGATGAAACAGATTGGCGCCCGCCAGGAAGCCGGACGCATTGGTGGCATCGGTCCCTGCGGACGCGAACTCTGCTGCGCCACCTGGATGACCTCCTTCGTGTCGGTATCTACCAGCGCTGCACGCTTCCAGGACATATCACTGAATCCGCAGAAACTTGCCGGACAATGCGCCAAGCTGAAGTGCTGCCTCAACTACGAAGTGGACTGCTACGTGGAAGCACAGAAACGCCTGCCCTCACGCGAGATTACCCTGGAAACCAAAGACGGCGAGTTCTTCTTCTTCAAAGCCGACATTCTGAGCAACCAGATAACCTACTCAAGTGACAAGAACATCCCTGCCAACCTGGTGACCATCAGCGGCAGACGCGCCTTCGAGATTATCGGTTTGAACAAACGTGGCATCAAGCCCGACAGCCTGATAGAAGAAACCCATCGCTCCGAGCCCAAAAAGCCGGTGGACTTGCTGGAACAAGAGAGCCTCACCCGCTTTGACCGCAGCCGGAAAGGCAAGAGTGGCGGTGACGGCAACGGTGGCGAGAACAGCAACAACAGCCGTAACAAGAGAAAGAAAAAGAGTGGAAACGGTCGTCCGCAAGGAGGTGAGCAGCAGGGTGCTCCGCAATCCAACAACCAGAGAGAACAATCCAGGCAAGACCGGCAACCGAGACAGAAACAAGACCGGCAAGCACCCAAACAAGGTGAACAGCAACAAGGCGAACGTCAACAACGGAACAATAACAACCGCCGTCCGCCCCGTAACAATAAGCCCAAACCTCAAGGTGAAAGACCTGCCCAAAATGACAAACCGGCTCAAGAATAGGAATCTCTGCCTGAAAGGTATCATACTACTGTTTGTCGCAAGCCTGCTGAGCGCTTGCGACAAACAGACCGTATACCATTCCTTCCAATCCCTCCCCACCGAAGGCTGGCTGCGCGAAGACACGCTCTCTTTCGACGTGAAGGTCACCGACTCACTGACCTACTACAAACTGTCTTTGGAAGTTCGTAACCGAAGCAACTACCCCTATCAGAATCTACCTCTATCCATCTGCTACACCACCGCAGATTCCATTCCGTCACCCACGGACACCATACAGCTAATCCTCGCGGACAAAGAAGGAATCTGGAAAGGTGACGGCTGGGGAGGTCTCTATCAGACTGCCGTTCCCGCAGGAAGCGTTCGAATCGGCAAACCCGGCACCTACCTCTTTAAAGTGGCCTATACGCTACCGGACGAAAGGCTGCAAGGAATCAATGACATCGGCATCAAACTGAAGAGATAGGAACTCCCTATTGTTCTTTATTACCTTCTTCTAACAACCACCTCAGTCTCCCACTCACGTCTCCTTGAAGCGGAAACGGGCGGGGTATCATAACTTGCCCTCTTACCTCGTAGCGTTACGTCTTTTACGCCAGGATGTAACGACCGTTACACCAGCATGTAAAGGGCGTTACAATATAGCGTAAAAGTCGTTACGATACAGCGTAAAGGACGTTACAATGCGGTGTAACGGCCGTTACATTACGATGTAAACAATGTGTAAATGCAATGTAATGATAATCAAGTCCATTCGTATGTCCCACAAGGAAACGGTCATAACTAAATTCGACGATTACGTCCCGCATCAATCCGCAGAAAGATAAACAGCAAGATTGTGAATCCCCAGAGAGAAGAACCTCCGTAACTGAAGAAAGGCAACGGGATACCGATGACGGGGGTCAGCCCCAGCACCATGCCTATATTGATGAATAGATGGAACAAGAATATACTAAGCACAGAATAACCATACACCCGGCCAAAGGGAGATTGCTGCCGCTCGGCCACGACAATCAGCCGTAAAATAAGAATAAGGAACAGTAACAGTACAGCCGTAGACCCTACGAATCCTTCCTCCTCACCCACGGTGCAAAAAATGAAGTCCGTATCTTGCTCCGGCACATACTTCAGCTTTGTCTGCGTACCATTCAAGAAACCTTTGCCGGTCAGCCCCCCGGAGCCGATGGCTATCTTCGACTGGTTCACGTTATAGCCGGCACCAGCAAGGTCCTCTTCCATACCGAGCACCACCTTGATACGTATCTGTTGATGGGGCTCCAGCACTTTATTGAAGAAGTAGTCGCTGGAGTAGAGGAAACCTATCGAACCCAAAGCAAACAGCCCAATCAGAAAATAAGATAAATGGCGCTCGCTTAAAGAAAGAAAGACAAGATACCCGATAACAAGTGCACAAAGCCCCCACTGCACCCACACCAAGTTGAAGGGTACTACGTATTCCGAAATCAGATAAGCCACGAGCAGCACTCCCAGCGAACCGCCGATAATATTCCGCGTGGGCTCCCAGCGCTTTTTATAGACCCACACCATGCCTCCGGCAAAGAGCAGTACCATCAGCAGCACGGCAAATTCTCCGATAGGCGTCGGTGTATCGGCAATCATCACCGCATCAAAACGGATGCCCACCACAAAGTAGGCCACTGCACATATACCCGAGAACAGTACCACGCCCGGCATTCCCTCCCGATAAAGCATCAGGAAAAATGCAGAGTACACCAATGCCGAACCCGTCTCCCGCTGTAGGATAATCAGCAACATGGGGAAAAGAATCAAGAAAGCCAGCATAAGGGAGCTTTTCCAATTCTTCATCGTAAACGAGTAGGCGCTCATATACTTGGCAAGCGCCAGCGCCGTGGCAAACTTGGCAAACTCCGCCGGCTGCAAACTGACCGGCCCCAGAATGAGCCACGACCGCGACCCTTTCGTGTCGGGCGCAATGAATATCGTGACAATCAGCAACAGCATCAGCCCTATATATATAAGGTAGGAGAACATGTCATAGAGGGAATCATCCAGCATCAGCAGCACAAACCCCAGCCCGAAGGAACATATAATCCAGACAAACTGCTTGCCGGCACGCGTAGAGAAGTCCAGAAAGTCACGGTCACCATAATCATAACTCGCCCCACAGACACTGAACCAGCCGAATACAATCAGCAGCAGGTAAACGACAATCGTCACCCAGTCCAATGATTTCCATATGCTATCTCTCCTTGTCACCAATTTATTTACGATTTTACTATTTACTATTTACTATTGAAGTCACTCACCGTTCATCCCTAACCCCTAATCCTTAATCCCTAATCATCATCTCTCCTCATCTCCGTAAAGTATCACCCGGTTACTGAATTCTTCCGCCCGTATCTCATTCTCGGGCGACAGCTTTCCATGCAGATACTGGTCCATCATCATGGCACCGATAGGTACGCCATACGTGGCACCGAAACCACCGTTCTCCACATAGACGGCAATGGCTATCTTAGGGTTGTCCATCGGGGCAAAGCCCATAAAGACAGAATGGTCCTTGCCGCGGTTCTGTGCCGTGCCCGTCTTTCCGCAGACCTCCACACCCGGCAGGATGGCTCCCGCCATGCGGCAAGTGGCGCTACCCGTACTTCCGTCTACAGCGGCACGCATGCCTTTCACCACCATTTCATAATATTCGCGGTCGATGGTGGGATAACGGGGATTGCGATAGATGCTGTCCAGTTCATTGTCTTCTATCTCCTTCACGATGTGCGGAGTAATGAAATGCCCCCGGTTGGCAATGGTGGCACCCAGATTGGCTATCTGCAACGGGGTGGCGAGAATCTCTCCCTGCCCGATGGAGATACTAATCACCGTCAGACCGTTCCACGAACCCCGATAGGGCTTGTCGTAGAACTTTGCATTCGGTATCAGTCCACGCTGTTCGCCGGGGAGGTCGGTACCGAGCCGATAGCCGAAGCCCTGCGATACCATGTGGTCTTTCCATACGGTAATGGCATTCTGCGGCGAACCGTATTTTTTATCACCGAACATGCGATACAATCCCCAACAGAAATAGGAATTACAAGAGGTAGCGATGGCAGGAATCAGCGACAGAGGCGAACCATGTCCGTGACATCCCACATGAAGGCCTTTATGATTGAAACCATGCGCACAAGGGAAAGTCGGATAATCTTCGTGGATAATCTCTTCCTGAAGGAAAGTCAGTGCCTGCGCCGTCTTGAAGGTGGAGCCCGGCGGATAAGCTCCCATGATGGCACGGTTCAACAAAGGCTTCCGCTTGTCCATCTGCAGCAGGCGGTGGTTCTTTCCCCGCTGGCGCCCTATCATCAGATGAGGGTCAAAGGTAGGCGAGGAAACCATACATAGTATCTCACCCGTAGCCGGTTCGATGGCCACAATGGCACCGATTTTGTGTTGGAGCAGTCGTTCTCCCAACATCTGAAGGTCAATGTCGATGCCCAACGTCAGGTTCTTGCCGGGTACGGAGGAACGGTCCAACTGTCCGTCCATGTAGTGTCCCTGGATGCGCCCGTGAGCGTCACGAAGCAGAATCTCCACCCCCTTCTCTCCACGCAGATACTTTTCATAGGATTTCTCGATGCCTTGCTTGCCTATATAGTCTCCGCGAATATAATAGTCATCGTTCTCAATGTCTTTCTTGGACACTTCGCCGATGTCTCCCAGCAAATGGCCGGCAGAGTTATAGGTATATTGACGGATAGTACGCCGCTGAATATAGAAACCTGGAAATTTGAACAGCTTCTCCTGAAACACACCGCACTCTTCGGCAGAAAGCTGCGTCATGAACACCTGATGGGTGTATTTGGAATAACCGGGGTTCATCCAGCGGTTCTTGACGTCCTTCATCCGTTTGTCAAACTGCTCACGGGTAATGTTCAAGGCACTGCAAAGGTCGAGTGTATCCAGCTGCGTCACCTCCCGAGGCACAAACGTAATATCATAGGCAGGCTGGTTAAACACGAGCAACTTACCGTTACGGTCGTAGATAGCCCCCCGTGATGGATATTGTATCTTGTTCAGAAAAGCGTTACTGTCCGCGTTCTTCTTGTAGTCATCAGTCATGATTTGCAGGTCGAACAGCCGGAACACGTAAATAAGAACGATGACAATAGCCGCCGCTCCAATTACATATTTCCGCTTTTCCAGTGTATAGTCTTTCATCAATTCCTAATCCTTAATCCCTTTATCCTTTCTTTCTTATTCCCTCAACAGCCATAATGCAGGTCACAGTAAGCAGGGTACTTGCCGCAATTCTCAACAACAGCGTACCAATATGGGCAAAAGAGAAGAATTCGAGGGTAAGCAACAAGCCGTGATGTATCAGCACACTCACAACCAGATATTTCAGGAAAGGAAGAATCCCCATTGTACGGATGGCCGGAACCAGTGTATCCAGCGTGTCACGAGGCACGAACAGCCGCAGGAAAGTGGGGCGCAAGAAAGCCAGCAACACCGTAGCGGCAGCGTTCATCCCCGGTGTGTCGGAAAAGACGTCGACAGCCAGCCCTAAAAAGAATGCCCACAACATCAACGCATTGCGGGGAGTGTCCGACTCAAACTTCAGTATCAAGTAGATATACAGAAATGGAGTGGCATATCCTACAATATGCACATTGTTCAATATCAGCACCTGCAACAGTACCAAGCCTATGAACCATCCTATTTTATGCAGATAATTAATTAACAACGCTAATGAGTTATAAGTTACGAGTTACAAGTTATTGAGTGTATAAGTTATAAGATATAAAGATGATTAATCCCTAATCCTTAACCCCTAATCCCTAATTTCTTAGTCACTTCTCGTCTGCCCTCGACTCCAATGCCTTTTGTTCATCCTGCCCGTTGCGGGAAATGACGCGCACATTGCTCACCTTTCCAAAGTCCGTAGCCAGCTTTATCTTCAACAGATACGAAAGCCCGTCGTGCGAGTCAGACATGTCATCCACCGTCCCCACCATGACACCTTCTGGAAACACGGTGGAATAGCCGCTGGTCACTACTGTATCTCCCAGATTGAATTCGGCATGCCGGGGCAAATCCTTCAGATAGGCAAAACGGGAATTACCTCCCTCCCACTTCAAATAACCGAAATAATCACTGCCCACAATCTTACAGCTGATGCTTGACTTGCTGTTCAGCAACGGAATGACCAACGAGTAATGGGGAGAGGTCTTATACACAATACCCACCACGCCATTGGCATCTACAACTCCCATCTCAGGACGGATACCTTCTGTTGTTCCACGGTCTAAAGTGATATAATTGTCAGCCTTGTTCAAGCTGTTCTTTATGACATTCGCCTTGAATATCTGATACTCCGTAGGAGCAAGCCGTTCCATGCTGTACAACCTGGCGGAGTCCAATCCTTTCTCCTTCAAGACATTTTCCAGAAACGAAAGCCGCTGCTCCAGCCACATGTTGCGGTCGAGCAGGTCTTCGTTGGCCGTCTTCAAGTGGAAATAGGAAGTGATGCCACCCGATATTTCATAAACCTTCCCCGCCACGCCATTGGCAGAGGTGAAATACACACTCTGCTGGTAATGATTAAAGCGAAATAATAAAATAAAACTGGCAACCTCTAACAGAAGAAAGAGGAACCAGTAATTATATTTAATGAGAAAGTTTAATAAATTTCGCATTACCGCATCAAGAATGAGAAGCGGTCAACGTTCTTCAATGCCACGCCCGTACCTTTGGCAACGGCATGCAAGGGGTCTTCCGCAATGTGGAACGGTATGTTTATTTTATCAGTCAGACGCTTATCCAGTCCACGAAGCAATGCACCGCCACCAGCAAGATAGATACCGTTGTGAACGATGTCGGCATACAATTCGGGAGGCGTATTTTCCAATGCGCTCAAGATGGCTGTCTCAATCTTAGAGATAGACTTCTCCAAGCAATGCGCCACTTCCTGATAGCATACCGGCACTTCCATGGGCAATGCCGTGATGCGGTTCGGACCATGAACGATATAGTCTTCAGGAGCATCCTCACCGAGTTCCGTCAAGGCAGCACCCACATTAATCTTAATACGCTCAGCCATACGCTCGCTGACCTTCACGTTGTGCTGGCGGCTCATGTATTCCTGAATATCGGCAGTCAAGTCGTCACCGGCAATGCGGATGGAGTTGTTACTTACGATACCTCCCAAAGAGATAACGGCAATTTCCGTAGAACCACCACCTATGTCAACAATCATGTTGCCTTCGGGAGCCTCTACATCGATACCGATACCGATGGCAGCAGCCATCGGCTCGAAAATCAAATAAACGTCGCGCCCGCCGGCATGCTCGGCAGAGTCGCGCACGGCACGCAGCTCCACTTCGGTACTGCCCGAAGGAACCCCGATTACCATGCGGAGTGACGGAGAGAAGAGACGGTTACGGTTGTTCACCATCTTGATAAGTCCGCGTATCATCTGCTCGCAGGCATAGAAGTCGGCAATCACACCGTCGCGCAACGGACGGATGGTACGTATGTTTTCGTGGGTCTTTTCGTGCATCATCTTTGCCTTGTCACCCACGGCAATCATCTTATCGGTACGACGGTCCAAAGCCACCACCGAAGGCTCATCCACCACAATCTTGCCATTCGTGGTGATGATGGTATTGGCTGTGCCAAGGTCCATCGCTATTTCTTGTGTAAAGGAGAATAATCCCATTAATATTTACGATTTAACTATTTACGATTTACGATTGATATTCCTCTTGTTTACAATTTGAGATTCAGACTTACGATGTAACTTCAATCGTAAATCGTAAATCGTCAAATCGTAAATCCGAATTAGTGTTTAAAGTGACGGAATCCCGTAGTCACCATGGCAATGCCATGCTCGTTGCAATATTCAAACGAGAGTTCATCCTTGATGCTTCCACCCGGCTGGATGACGGCTGTTACGCCTTCATTGCCGGCAATTTCCACGCAGTCGGGGAAAGGGAAGAATGCGTCACTTGCCATTACAGCGCCATTCAAGTCGAAACCGAAGTTTTTGGCTTTCTCGATAGCCTGCTTCAAAGCATCCACACGGCTGGTCTGACCTACACCACTTGCCAACAACTGCTTTCCTTTTGCCAGCACAATGGCATTCGACTTACTGTTCTTCACAATCTTGTTTGCAAAGAGCATATCCTCAATTTCCTGTGCAGTGGGAGCCTTCGTAGTTACAGTCTTCAATTCTTCTGGAGTTTCCACCTTAAGGTCGCGGTCCTGAACCAATACGCCATTCAGCAAAGAACGGAACTGCTTCTTAGGCAAAGCTGCCGGCTTGCGGACCAGGATAATACGGTTCTTCTTCTGACCGAGGATTTCCAACGCATCCACATCATAATCGGGAGCGATAATTACCTCAAAGAATATCTTATTGATTTCTTCGGCAGCAGCCTTGTCAATCACGGCATTAGTGATGAGCACACCACCAAAAGCGGATACCGGGTCACCGGCAAGCGCATCGTTCCATGCTTCGAGCACAGTGGGACGTGAAGCCAGTCCACAAGCATTATTATGCTTCAGGATAGCGAAAGTCGTATCCTTGAATTCGTCAATCAAGTCAACGGCAGCATTGATGTCGAGCAGGTTGTTATAAGAGATTTCCTTACCGTGAATCTGGTCGAACATAGCATCCAGATTGCCATAGAAATAACCTTTCTGATGCGGATTCTCGCCATAGCGTAAAGTCTTCTGGCTGTTGGCAGAGCAACGGAAAGCGGAACCTTCCTCACCATCGAAATAGTTGAAGATGGCAGAATCATAGTGTGAAGACACTCCGAAAGCCTCTTTGGCAAACCAACGGCGTTCTTCGATGGTAGTAGTGGCTCCGTGTTCCATCAGCATGTCGCGGAACGGCTGATATTGTGCTTGCGAAGCGATGATAACCACGTCGTTATAGTTCTTGGCTGCGGCACGAATTAGGGAGATACCGCCTATGTCAATCTTTTCGATGATGGCAGGTTCTTCGGCACCACTGGCAACGGTAGCCTCAAACGGATAGAGGTCAACAATGACGAGGTCTATTTCGGGGATTTCATATTTTTCAATCTGTTGCATGTCTTGCTCCAATCCGCGGCGGCAAAGAATACCTCCAAAAACCTTCGGATGCAAAGTCTTCACGCGTCCGCCCAGGATGGAAGGGTATGTAGTGAGGTCTTCCACTGCCTTGCAGGGATAACCCAGGGATTCTATAAACTGACGGGTTCCACCGGTTGAGAGGAACTCTACACCTTCTTCATGCAGTTTGGTAATGATTTCGTCCAAACCTTCCTTATGGTAAACAGATACCAGAGCTGTTTTGATTCTTTTTGTTTCAGACATGGATTTGCGTATTAAAGTATGCGTATATTAGTATTTGATGTGCAAAGTTACAAATTTTGTTTATTCATACATACATTCATACACAATAAATTAGGTATAATTAAAAAAGGCGGCATCTGTTTCCAGTCTGCCGCCTTTTTTTAAAGGTTATTTTGTTGGTTTACCAAATAGATACACGTTTTTCTACCGGCAAGAACATCGGGTCTTTTTCTGTCACGTTGAATGCCTCATACCAAGCACCGATTTGCGGCAATGCACCGTTTACGCGCCATTCGCCCAATGAGTGCACATCACTTTTTGTGCGGTTCAGCACTTCTTCGGGACGGATATCATTAGCCCATACACCTGCGTATGCCAGGAAGAAACGTTGTTCGGGAGTAAGACCGTCCAGCACCGGCAGCGGATTGGCAGCCGTAGCTTTCTTGAATGCCTGATAAGAAACCTGCAGACCACCGTGATCGGCAATATTCTCACCCAATGTCATGCGTCCGTTGGCATATACGCCCGGAGCAACCTCGATGCTATCGAAGAAGTTCACCATCACCTGGGCACGCTCGTCAAAGTTCTTGGCATCTTCAGCAGTCCACCAGTCTTTCAGGTTACCGTCCTTGTCGTACTGGCGACCCTGGTCGTCGAATCCGTGAGTCATTTCATGACCGATTACCACACCGATGGCACCGTAGTTGAAGGCGTCATCCGCATTCATATCGAAGAAAGGATATTGCAGGATACCGGCGGGGAAACAGATTTCGTTGGTGGTCGGGTTATAGTAAGCGTTGACGGTCTGCGGAGTCATCAGCCATTCGTCCTTATCCACCGGCTTGCCGGCCTTGGCTATCATTTCGGCATGGCTCCACTCGTTGGCACGTTCCATGTTTGCCCAGTAAGAGTCGTTTTTGATTTCCAGTGTGGAGTAGTCTTTCCAAGTGTCGGGATAACCAATCTTCACATGGAAGGTAGCCAGTTTCTCCAGAGCTTTCACCTTAGTGGAATCACCCATCCAGGCAAGATTCTGGATACGTTCGCCCAGGCTTTCCTGCAAGTTCTTCACCAAAGTCACCATACGCTCCTTGGCAGCAGCAGGGAAATATTTCTCCACGTACATCTGACCTACAGCTTCGCCCAGCGCGCCGCTTACAGTGCTTACCGCTCTCTTCCAGCGAGGCTGCATTTCTTGTGTACCGCTCATGGTGCGGCTGTAGAAGTCGAAGTTCTGTTCTGCCATAGCATCGTTCAACAAGCTTGCGGCAGAATCAATCAATTTCCATTGCAGATAAAGGCTCTGCTGTTCAATGGGCAGCGTATCCAGAATATCGGCAGCAGCTTTCAGTGAAGCGGGCTGGCCTACGATGATTTCCTTCACATCCTTCAAGCCCATGGCAGACAAATAAGCATCCCAATCGAAAGTAGGATAATTCTTCTTCAACTCTTCCATGCTCATCTTGTTATAATTGGCATGCGGGTCACGCAACTCCGTACGAGAGCGGAAAGCCTTGGCAAGACGTGTTTCCACATCCATCACCACCTCCATACCTTTCTTGGCAGTAGCCTCGTCGAAACCAGCCAACTGATACATCTTCTGTACATGTGTACGGAAAGCATCACGAATTTTGGCAGTAGCCTCATCATTCTCCAGATAGTATTCACGTTCGCCCATGCTCAGCCCGGTCTGATAGGTCTGTACAGCATTCATGCTACTGTTCATTTCGTCAGCGCCAACATACAGCACGTTGTAGGCGATGATACCCTTCTTCTGCATATCGCCCAGCAAGGCATAAAGCTCCTTCTTGTCCTTCAAAGCAGCCAGCTGGTCGAGTTCAGCCTTGATGGGGGCTACACCGTCCTTGTTCAGCTTCACGCTGTCCATTACGATTTTGTACAAGTCACCGATTTTTTGTGCCACGCTGCCGGCTTCGTGCTGGGTGGCGGCAAGTTCTTCAATCAGTCCTTGAATCTGCTTGCGGTTGTTTTCTGCAAGGATAGTGAAAGAACCGTACTGTGAGTATTCAGCAGGAATCGGATTGTTCTTCATCCAACCGCCACATGCGTATTGGTAAAAGTCAGTTCCGGGTAGAGCCGTTGTGTCAAGATTGGCGAGCTGGATGCCTGCTGTAAGTTCAGCCTGCTGCTTGCCGGTGTTGCAGGAAGCCGTCATCAGACAGAATGCTGCAATGGGTAACAAATGATTTGCTTTCATAAACATATAAAATATAATAGTTAGTGATTCTCCAACTCTACAGTAGCCGCGTCCCACTCTTCCATCACGCGGTCAAGCTGCTCTTTCAGTTTTTGGTGCTGCTCATAAAGCGACATGTCCGAAGCACCTTCCGGTGTGGCCATCCTGGCCTCAAGAATGGCAATGGCAGCCTCCGTCTGCTCTATCTCCGCTTCACAATCGGCAACGCGGCGTTCCAGCTTCTTGCGTTTTTTGTTAAGCTCCTTCTGCTCCTCATAAGAGAGTTTGGCTGCCGAGGGTTGAACCGGTTCTGCACCAACATTTCCCGATGCCGCCTTACCGGCAGTGGGCGAGGCGGAAAGTGAAGGGGATTTCTGTAACTCATTCAGGCTCTCTATCTGCTTCTTTTGCAGGAAATCATAAATTCCTCCCAGATGTTCCTTCACCAGTCCGCCACCAAACTCGTACACTTTAGTCGCAAGTCCGTCCAGAAAATCACGGTCATGGCTGACTATTATCACCGTTCCGTCAAAATCGCGGATAGCCTCCTTCAGCACATCTTTGGAACGCATGTCAAGATGATTCGTAGGTTCGTCGAGAATCAGAAAATTCACCGGCTCCAACAGCAGTTTTATCATGGCAAGCCGGGTACGCTCTCCACCGCTGAGCACCTTCACCTTTTTATCCGAAGCCTCACCGCCGAACATGAAAGCACCTAGAATATCACGGATTTTGAGGCGGATATCCCCTACGGCCACGCGGTCAATCGTATCGAATACAGTCAGGCTCTCATCCAAAAGCTGTGCCTGGTTCTGGGCAAAATATCCAATCTGCACATTATGTCCCAGTGTAAGCTTACCGGTATAATCCGTAATCTCACCCATAATACACTTTACAAGCGTAGACTTACCTTCGCCGTTCTTACCGACAAAAGCAACCTTCTCTCCTCGGTTGATAGTCAAATTCACATCGTGGAAAACAACGTGCCCACCGTAGGATTTCTCCATATCCTCGCAGATAACGGGATAATTACCGCTACGGCTACTGCAAACAAACTTCAGGCGCAAAGAGGAGTTGTCTTCCTCATCCACTTCGATGCGCTCTATCTTTTCGAGCTGCTTGATGCGGCTCTGCACTTGCACAGCCTTGGTAGCTTTGTACCGGAAACGTTCGATGAAATCTTCCGTATCTTGTATCTGCTTCTGCTGATTCTCGTAAGCACGTAGTTGCTGCTCCCGGCGCTCCTTGCGAAGCACCACGAACTCATCGTATTTCACTTTATAGTCGTAAATGCGTCCACAAGTTATTTCGATGGTACGCGTAGTGACATTGTTCAAAAAGGCGCGGTCGTGGCTGACAAGCACCACCGCATTGGCACGGGTGGAAAGGAAGTTCTCCAACCACTGGATACTCTCGATGTCAAGGTGATTCGTAGGCTCGTCGAGCAGCAGCACATCCGGACGGCGAAGCAACAGCTTGGCAAGCTCTATACGCATGCGCCAACCACCGGAAAACTCGCTTGTAGAGCGGTCGAAGTCCTCGCGGCTGAAGCCCAGCCCTTGGAGCGTGCGCTCTATTTCAGCACGGTAGTTGGTGCCTCCCATCATCAAGAAACGTTCGTTTTCGTGGGTGAAGCGGTCAATCAGTTTCTGGTAATCCTCACTATCGTAGTCGGTACGTTCGGCAAGTTGCTGATTCATGCGTTCGATGCCCGCCTGCATCTCAAAAATATGCTCGAAGGCAAGTTCAGCCTCCTGCATTACGGTGCGCTTGTCACTGAGTATCATCACTTGGGGCAAATACCCGATAGTACATTCACGGGGAACGGCAACAACGCCGGCAGTGGGCTGCTGAATGCCAGCCAATATCTTGAGCATGGTGGACTTACCGGCACCATTCTTGCCGACAAGAGCTATACGGTCTTTCTTATTGATAACATAAGAGACGTCTTCGAACAGAGGAGTGGCATTAAATTCTACCTTCAGTCCTTCTACAGATATCATAGTGTCAATGAATTTATCGTTCAAGACTGCAAAGGTAGCGATTTTCAACGTTATACAATATCATACGCTCACATAATTACATCAAATATCCAAGAAAGAGAACACTACTCCCGCATTTCCTGCGGAAGGACAATTGCAAAGCGGCTCCCCTTGCCAAGAGTTGAGGCCACTTCTATTTTTCCATGAAACCTTTCAACGATAGTCCTGCAAATGGCCAATCCCAATCCCGTGCCCTGCACAAAAGCATCTCCCTTATAGAAACGTTCAAAAATGTGCGCCAGAACTTCTTCCGACATGCCAGTTCCCGTATCTTCCACAAAGACTTCCAATGTAGCAAAGTCCTTCAGCCTATACCCTATGGTTATGCGTCCTTCAGCAGTGAACTTCACCGCATTATTGATAAGATTGTTGACAACTTGCCCCAAACGCGTAGGATCTGTATAGATAACTGCCGCCCGGTCCGGAAGGTCTAGCAGTAGCTCCACTCCTTTCCGAAGATTCATCTTCTGCGCACTGTAAATGCTTTCCAATATGCCATTTAAAGAAACCTTCTCAAAATGGAATTCCATCGTGTTCGATTCTATCTTGGACAAATCCAGAATATCTGAAATCAACACCATTAACAACTGGCTGTTCTTTTCAATCAAAGACGTAAATTCCATAATCTCCTGCCGCGACAAGTCGGCATCCCCACAAGCCAGTAGTGTAGAGAAGCCCACAATGGCATTTAGTGGCGTACGTATCTCGTGGCTCATATTAGCAAGAAATACGCTCTTCAACTCATCGCTACGTTGCGCTTTCTGCAAAGCCTCGTTCAATTTATTCTCCGTATCCTTGTATTTCTGCGTACTCATGCAAATACCGATGATACGGAACGGCAAATCCGTCAATTGCCCCACATAGGTAGATTGCGCCTCAAACCACTCCCACTTGCCGTCTCCCCTCCGTAGACGGTATTCCACTGGGCGTTCGTACAAATTACCATGCAACTGTAAAGCCAAAGCATCAAACACTCCCTTCCGGTCGTCCGGATGAATCAGAAATGCGAATTCCTCAGGCGTCAGCGTATAGTCACGCGTAGGAATCCCCAAATATTCAAAATAACGCGGTTCTATAATCATCAGATTATGTTCCATGTCGAAAGACCATTGAAATATCTGGGTGCGGCTCAGCGCAATATTCAGCAAATGCTTCTGTGTCCGTTCTTCCAACACATTCCTGAAATAGAGTACAATCCTCACCAATTGTCCATCTTCATGAATTCCCACCATAGCACCTTGTATCAGAAAACTGATACCACTCTTCAATTCACGTATAAAGCAATTGATATCTAAGGGAATAATCCGCACATCCCTCTCCCGAAGTTGCAGCAAAAGGTCTTCTAACACATTCTTTTTATCACATACCACTTCCAATAAGTCAGTGATACGCCGCCCTATCACATACTCATTCAAATGGAGTTCATTCATCACCTGCTGATTCAGACGCCAGATACAATCTTCCAAATCAATCATAATAATGCTGACGGGCCATGAGTTGAACAACTGCTCGGAGATGGCATTTATTATACGTACTTCTTGAGGAACATTCGGATTCATCAGAATTGTTTTATCATACAAGGAGCAAAGTTCGGGCTAAAATGCTTATGCCACAAACAAACCCTTATAAATCAATATTCCGTTTTAGCATGTATATATTCTATTATTCACAACTTTACCTTATTTAACAGAGACAAATTGAGCGTAATATTGATTTTAACTGTTATCTCTGTCATTTATACATTATTATCCCCCATTTTTGTGTCTTAAAATCTCCAACATGAATATATCCGAATTCAATATAAATGCCGAGTTCATTGCCTGCAATCATATCACAACCAATGAACTGAATCCGCTAGTGGAAAAGCCATACCACACCAAGGCCAGTATCTTCGCTCTATGCACCAAAGGAGTTCTGAAAACCATCATAAACCATACTCAATTCAGGGTTGAAGCTAACACCCTCCTAGTTATTCCTCCCGAGACCTTCGTACAATTGCTACACACGTCAGACGATGCTGAAATATATGTCGTCATATTTTCCCAACAACTTATCCAGAGTTCAGGGGCCGGCAAGGTCATGATGGATAAGTTTCACATTATAGGCAAACACTATATTTTTCCTCTATCGAAAACGGACTTCCAGCTTTATGCCGAGTTCATGACCTATTTGTCACACCTCTACCAAAGAACAGAAAGCCCCTCAAGTCTAGTTTCATTGCAAACTCTACTGACCTATCTGTTACAAGGTATATCCGAACTCTGTCCGGAACGCCCTAGAATAAAAGAGACTCCGGGCAGCAGGCATTTCAACCAATACCGCATTTTTATCCGATTGGTACACACAGACTATGTCCGGGAGCATCAAGTGTCCTATTATGCATTGAAAATGAATATGAGACCGGCAGCTCTTTGCCGCCTTGTCAAAAAGGAATCAGGACATACAGCCATGGAAATCATCAACAATACTATCATCATGGATGCCAAAGCACAACTTTGTACCGCCAACACTCCGATAAAGGATATAGCCGTGAGTCTAGGTTTTAATAATGCGGCCTTCTTCAACAAATTCTTTAAACGTCATACGGGAATACCTCCTCAGAAGTTCCGCACATCCTCAAAACAATAAAATCCACTCAAAACACAAAATGCGGATATTCTGCCATGAGAATACCCGCATTCCTCAATAAGAGAAGTCTGCCATCAACCTACCTTCTTAGCAATAAAAAACACATAACCGTAGAATTCCTTATATTTGCCGTATAGTTCATCCTCAATCATTTGGAGTGAGCTGAACTCTTCGGCAATTTTATTACCGGCATATTTCTTACGGAAAATCTCCTGAGCCGCAACCTTTGAAGCAAAGTAATGCTCTGTCCAGCAATTCTCCGGCAGAATGAATGTAGCAACGGGGAGATAACCCGCCTTGTACAACTTGGCTACCTGATTGGGAAGTGTATCCATTTCAGAATAGGCGTCCATCCAGAAGTCATTGATTTCCGCAGGACGTTCGTCCGTAAACCATGAACTCTCGGATACGGCAATATACCCTCCCGGTTTCAGATATTTACGCCACTCCTTCAAGCCACGTTCAAAGCCGATGTTATAGATAGCACCTTCACACCAAATCATATCCAGCTCCTCCTCACCGAAAGGGAGGGCATCCATTGAACCGACAATTCCTTTTACTCTGTCCTGCAAGCCCAACTGCCTTGCATTACGGTTGAAGATGTCAATAAAGCCGGGGAAAAGGTCAATTCCGGTAATCCGCCCCGGCACATGCCCGGCTACTACTATTGTCTGGCCACCCGTTCCACAACCTATATCGGCAATAAGGGATTTATCAGTAAGGCCGTCTACAAAGCTCAATGCCTTCAACGTCGCTTCGGGACTGCCAGGGCCTTGCCGTTCCATATTGGAGAAAAAGTCACAGATTAAACTAAGTTCGAAATCGTGGATGGTTTTATTTTCGTTACTCATTTTCTTACTATATTTTGCATATACGGAAAGTATCACAATACCTTCAGCATAATACGCGGATTAAACTTTAATTATAACAATAGAGAAACACTCTCGAAAGAAGTTATCCGAGAGTAAACGAAAGGGACAATCTGTGCAAGGAACACAGATTGTTTACAAAACCAAATCCGATTTAAATGTCTTTGTCATACTGCAAAGATAAGCAATATTTTATTTAATCAAAGAATTTACGGTTAATAAAGATTTTCCTTTGCACCGGGTGCATGCTGAAGAACGGCACCTACCACCTGGCAAGTTTCCAGTTCCTTACAGTCACCGCAAGTATTGAAACCTTTTTCGTACACACATTTGCGGATAGCACAATAATCGCTGCAATAGGCAAACTTCACCCCGTCTGCACGGCACCCCATACAATGGATGGTTTCTGCCGTAATTTCCGGCGTATTGTTCAGCACACTCCACTCTTTGGCGGTTTTCTCTCTCAGCTCATCGTCATTATTGACAGTGGCTATACGGGCGGCGCAATTTTCGCAATCCAGTCCGCAACATGCAATTAATTGTTTCATCACTTGGTTATAACCATTTATGTGTTTCTCATAGCAAGCATTTGTCTACCTCCTCTTTATCTGAATTTAAGAGGAGGCAGACAGCCATGCTACAAATATACGGTTATTATTGTGTGAATGCCAAATTAATTTTCCATCACTTTGCTTCCACACTTCCACCCACCTCCTGCATCCCCCTGTCCATCGGCATTTGCCCTGCGGTGGAAGCAACCTGAAAAGGTGGAAGCAAAATTTGCTTCCACCTGCCTGAAACGCTTGAGTTTTGCAGTAAGCTGCTATCCCCTACCATAATACAGCATGCAGATTACATGAATCGGCAGGTTCGGTTTTCCTGCATTTTCGGGCTTGTCCTTACTGTGAAGTCAACGGATATGGAGTTGGACTGTAGGGGCATAGTAGGAGTTATCGGGAATCAAAGGCCGACTATGAATAATGCACTCTAATGTCTTTTACACCGTTGTATAATACGTTTGCGCCTTGTGCGCAATAGGTTCGGGCTACGTACTTCATCCGTAATAGCTCTGGAGTTAGTGACGCCTAACGGCCATGAACAACTCTGCTTACGGTCGTCAAGCGATCGCTTTATGGTCGAAAGCAGGGTTGTTCATGGCCGTTAGGCGTCATAAATTCCCTATGCCACAGCAGACAAACAAAGGGAGAAGAGCAAAGGAATACCTATGTTTTAGATAAAAATCCACAAGCTTTCACTCGTGCTCTCCATAGGTTATGAGAGCAGGCTTCGCGCTCTGTGCGATAAATTCCCATTTATCAGCAGGCATACTCACTTACGAAACTTCAATTACTTATATAAATTGTTTCAGCCAAAGGCAGTATGGACATTTGCAAAAATATGGAAAGTCTTATTATGAAAAATTGCTATGGCATCGACTTCCGTTCGTGGCGTAAAGAGCTACGTACACGTGAGAAAACCAAGCAGACACCCTGCAAACTGCCGGACAGAGTAAGCCGGAGTTTGCAGGGTGTTCTGTTTAAAGTATATCAAATCTCTGTTTTAATTTTGCTTAAAAAGATTTTATTCAGCTTCTTTTCGGTCTGTCTTCCTCTCTTTATTCGCCACATAGCCGCTATGCTCCTCAGAAAAACATCCTCAAAGACAATGCAGACAGTTACTAAATATTTGAAGGAGTTATCGGGAGTTAGAAGTGATAACTCTCCTAACTCCTATAAATGAAAGAGACGTGAGCCTTTCCCCAAAAAAATAGAGAAACATAGATACACTTAAACAAAAAACAATTATCTTTGTCACAAATTCGCTATAGCGTAGTGGGTTTATTTACATATTAGTAAGAGCATTATTGAAATTATCTTCTTTATTCAAACTTCGCAACTTTGAAAATTTCCCTGAAGATAACAACAAGGATGCTCACGTCTATGTTTATATGGTTTTCTCCCATCAGGGGGATGGTATATACACAAACGACGTGAGTGACTGTTGTATATCCAGGGAAAGGGCAATGCGAAGGCCTGAATAAAGGATATACAAACATAGTTACTCACGTTTTTTTTTATTGTTTAACCTTTAAATAATTTGTGTATATGAAACAGAACAAACCAGACGGTAGAGAAGCATACATCACTCCGTCTATCGAAGTTATCAAAATGGAGAATGAAGGAGTCATTGCAACAAGCGGCGAACCTTACCATCCCATTACGCGCTCCTATTCGGGCAGCACCTCTACCCATAGCTACAATTCGGCATCCAGCAGCGACTTGGAAGACCTAATCAATGACATCTTAACCGTAGAAAACTAAGGGGGACTTCATTATGATGAAATTAAGAAACCTTATGCAAGTTGCCTGCATGGCAACTGCTGCCTTGACCGCATTCAGTTGCAGCCAAGAGGAATTTGAAAACAGCGGGCGGAAAGGAAACATCACCGTTAACGCAACGTTTGAAGGCGCAGGTACCGACACCCGTACTACCGTAAACGATGAATACAAGATTCTATGGCAAGATACCGATGCCCTAGGGTTGTTCTGTAGTAATGCAGAAAGTAATTATAGCAATACAAAATTAGAATATGCAAGCGGTGCTGGTCAAACTTCCGCCACTTTCAACGGCAGCAAGCCAAGCGGAGAAACGGCTGTATTCTCCATCTATCCTTACCAACAAAACATGAGCGTAAGCGGCAATACATTGACCATGACTCTACCTGCCACGCTTACAAATTATAACGGCAGCAGCAATGGCCCGATGTATGCCAAGGTGACAAATCCCGACAATCTGAGCGCTCTGTCCTTCAAGCACATGGCAGCCATGATAAAACTGACCGTCAACAAGATTCCGGCAGAGGCCACTACTTTCAAGATTATTGCCTCCAATAACATTGCAGGTACTTGTACGGTAGACTTAACCGCAGCAGACCCGATACTGGCAGTAACGAGCGATGAAAGCAAGGAAATCACCGCCTCCTTCACAGCCTCAGCTGATATAAAGTCTCGCAACTTCTACATTCCTTTGCCCACAGGTACTTATAGTTCCATCACTGCCCAACTGACGAATGGAAGCGACAAGGTATATTTTACCAAGACGCTTAATGACAAAATCCTAGGCAGAAGAGACATATTGGTAGTACCTCCTTTGGATTGCGTTGTGGTAGAGGCTACAACCCCCAGTGCGCTTAGTACAGCTTTAGCTGATTCAAAAAATCTCCCACAAGAAGCACCGACAGCAGCAACCGTAACCGACATTGCAGTCAGCGGCAGCTTCAATACCACTTCCGGCAGCAACGACGGCATCGCCATCCCGGTTTTACAGAACTCGGACATCAACCTGGCGTTCAATACAGCCCCAACGACCAGTACTGCCGCTCCGTTGACGCTGACCGACAAGACCAATACCAGCATAGGTGCTCCCGCCGCCACTGCCACCAACAGTGTATCCTTGGCTGTGCCGGAAACCAATGCAGAGCAAGAAGCTCCTTCTGTAGCCATCACCATGCCAAGCACCACCGTTACATTGGCAGCAGTAGGCAATAAAGCCACTTACAATGAAGTGACTGCCACTACCGCCCAGCAGACATTGATTATCAATGCAGGCGTCACCGTAAAGAAGCTGACCGTAAAAGGCGGTAACTTGAAGATATATGGAAAGGTAGAACAATTGGTACACGATGCCGGCGATACCACAATCTATATAATAAAAGGAACCGAAGCATCACTTCCGGCAACAATCGACAGCAAATTTGTAGTTCAATCCGACGTGGCAGTCCTAAAGGCCGCTTTCGCCAACGGCGAAGATTTTAAATTGTCCGCCGATGCCGACATCACAGGGCAAAGCGTCAGTGTACCCGCCGGAAAGTCCGTGGTTCTTGACTTGAACGGATATACACTGACTGCCGACAACAGCGCAACAGGCAAAATCATCGTCTTGGGCAAGATGACACTGAAGGACAGCTCTACCGAGAAGAAAGGCAAGATAGTTGCCAGCCAGGATTATACAGCGGCTTCTTATAATGGCAGTCTGATTGAAATAGCCGGTGAAGATGCCTCCATGACCATGGAAAGCGGCAACATCAGTGCAGTCAGAAAGACTCCGAACAGTAACGGCCAATATGGCGTCGGAGTGACGGACGGTGGAGACTTCACCATGACAGGCGGCAAGATAGAAGCCGGATGGTTTGCAGTGGCAGGCAACGGCAATTACAAGACGCAGAACTCCATCATCAACATCACAGACGGAGAACTCATTTCTACTGCTGACTATGCAGTCTATCTGCCCCAATCCGGCACAACGACCATCAGTGGCGGCAAGGTTTATGGTGCCGCAGGAGGTGTATGCATCCAACGAGGCACTCTGAACGTGGAAGGCACAGCCTTGATTACCAGTAAAGGCACAGGCAGCACCGGCAACTGGGGCGACGGTACCGGAGGACTGGACTGCGCCGCCATCAACGTAAGTGGAGCATATGGCATTGCCACAGTAAACATCAAAGGCGGTACACTGATTGCCGAAGCAAAGTCACTCATCACAGAAGGCACCACTTATACACCGGTCATCAACGTTACCGGCGGTACATTCTCCGACCCAAGCGCGCTGAAGTACATGAAGACAAATGCAAATGTGAACATAAAGTTGACCGCCGACAAGACCTGCCCGGGATTCAAGACCACAAGCGGACAAACCTTGACGATGGACTTAGGCGGCAAGATCCTTACACTTGCTGACCCGACCGTAGGTTCCACCGGCACCGAAACGAACAGCTGTCAATTACTCGAAGGTTCAAACGTTACTTTCAAGAACGGAACGCTGAAGAGTGACAACAACAAAATCATGATTCAGAACTACTGCAACCTGACATTAGATAATATGACAGTAGAAGACACAAATGCCCAATACGTAGTAAGCAACAATTGTGGCAATATAAGCATCAACAATACCACTATCAACGCAGGAAGCAATGCGAATCAATTTGCATTCGACGTATGCGGCTATGCAAAGTACACTGCTGGAGTCACGGTTACGGTAAGCGGTACGAGCGTCATCAATGGAAAAGTGGAAATTTCCAAGAGTGCAGGAAATACCGAACCTATGAAGCTGAATATCACAGGCGGTACTTTCAACGGTGACTTAAAGGTAGATGCATCCGTGGGAACCGAAAATGCCAAAAGTATCATCTCTGTTTCCGGAGGTACATTCTCCGACCCAAGCGTACTGAAGTACATGGCAACCAACGCAACTGTGGATATAAAACTTCTCTCAAATATCAACATCGCCAAGACGGAGCTTGCCACAGGCTACATATTGAATGCTGCAAACGCAACGGCAAACTTAAACCTGAATGGCCACGACATCATCAATTCCTCAGAAACAGCTGATGCCACTCCTTTCACACAAATCTTTACTGTACAGAACGGAACACTAAACATTTCAGGCAACGGCAATGTGAAGTGCGATGCATCTGCTACAGCGAAAGACGATGGTTATCGCATGGTAATTGAAGCCCGAGGACACGGGACAGTAAATATTCATGGCGGTTCTTACTATAACACCCAGAAACTGAACACCCAGATAGACCTGATTTATGCAAGAGAGAATGGGAAAATCAATATCTATGGAGGAACATTTGAATCCGGCAAATATGGTACACCCAACAACGACACGGATGGCAGATACTGGGTACTGAACTTAAAGAATACAGACAAGAACACTGCCAGCATCCAGGTGTCCGGTGGAACGTTCATCAATTTCAACCCGGCAAATCCGAATATGGACGACAATGAATCCTATTTGGTAACAGGTTACGAGGTTACCCGTGACGGCAGTGTATATACAGCAGCCCACAAAGTCAACGATGGGAGGAAAGAATATATTGTTGGCCCAACAAGTCAGGAGAACCGATAAGCCAAATTCTAAGAAAGGAAGCAATATATCCTCGCAGACCAAACGAAGAGGTATCGGAATCGCCTTATTACTATCTTTTAGATGCGGCGGACAGCGGATTTTCTTTTATAAATCTGCGTCCTCCGCGTCTAAAAAATGACAACAAGACAGTTGAAAAATCTCTCAAATCTTCCTCATTCACACAAACATTCATTATTTTTCTGAGTAGCCCAAAGTATCATGAATAACAACTAACAATCAAAACATATGAGAATACAGATATTGGATTATCAAGTAGGACCGCACACCTTCCGCATGGTGAAACCTTCCGACTTCAATATATTCAAGGCGTTGCCTTCACTGATTCCGTTCATCACGACAATAGACACGACGCAAAAAGTAATCTTTGAAACAGAGATAGACGATGACGAAACAGCGACAAAACGAACCATAGCGAAAACTCCCGATGATATATGTTTCAACTGGGAAGATGCCGATTGCATCATTCGCCCTTTGCCCCACAGCTCACACCTTGTATCCATCACCCCACGGAAAAGCGGGAAAAACTATTGGATGGAGTGCAACGATAACTTCAGGCAATGCTTCATCCACCTACCGGCCTGCAGGACAGAAACACCGGCTCCGGAAAACGAAACGAACTTCGTACTGAACAACTTCTTGATGATGCTCTATGCCTTCAATGCCGCCCGCCACCATACACTGCTGATGCATGCCTCGGTTGTCGCTACTGAAACAGGCAAAGGCTACCTCTTCTTAGGGAAAAGCGGCACGGGCAAAAGTACGCACACCGGGCTCTGGCTGCAACAGTTCTCGGACTGCCATCTACTGAACGATGACAATCCGATAGTACATGTGGACAGCCTCGGCAAGCAAGCCACTGTTTTCGGTTCTCCATGGAGCGGAAAGACACCATGCTATCGGAAAGAATCCATGACCGTAGGTGCCTTCGTCCGCTTGGAACAAGCACCGCAGAATGAAATAGAGCAAGAGAGAGCAGCACATGCTTTCGCCACCCTCCTCCCCTCCTGCTCTTGCCTGAAGCAGAACAAGGAAATCTATAACGCCATTGTCACCACTGTGACGGAACTTGCCACGCTGGCACCCGTCTATCATCTGAAATGCCTGCCCGACCGTGAAGCGACGGAGCTTTGCAGAAAGGCGGTAGAAGGATAAGTTATGAATGATGAACTGAACAGCCGATGAAGAAAAGCATTCCCAACGAGATATTGCTTCCCGAAGTGGCGCGTCTCATCAAAGAGGGGCATACAGTAACCATCACCGTGCGGGGCAACAGCATGAATCCTTTCTTAGTGGACCGCCGTGACCGGGTGACACTGGGCGATTTCACCACAGAACAGCTGCAACCGGGCGTCGCCGTACTGGCACGCGACCTGACGGAACGCATCGTCTTTCACCGCATCATCCGTCGGAACGGAAATATACTCATCCTGCAAGGCGACGGCAACCTCGCCCAGACCGAAGAAACCGACATCGGACGGGTAATGGGCGTCATGACCGAAGCCATGCGAAAAGACAAACGGTACACCGCCGACGGCAAAGTCTGGAAGCTCTACTCCTACTGGTGGATGAAGCTAAACCCTGCTCGCCGCTGGCTGCTCGCCCTGTTCAGAAGAATATAAAACAAAATAACCATGAAAATCAAACAAGGATTTATCCTGCACCGGATAGGCGATGACTACATCATCATGCAAGACGGCTCGTCGAACGTGGACTTCAGCAAAGTCATCAGCCTGAACCAAACTTCCGCCATGCTTTGGCAAGAGATAGAAAACAAAGAGTTCGATACAGACAGCGTGACAGAAGCCCTGACCAGCCGCTATGATGTAGATAACGAATCGGCCCGTCGCGATGCGCAGAAGTTTATCGACTCCCTTGACCGCGAAGGAATCATAGAATAAGGACGGATATGCAACACGCTTTCTTTTCATTGGTACGCTCCGGCCTGTGGGGCACTCCGGCAGACCGACAACTCTTCCGGTCGGTCTCGCCGGACGACTGGGAAACCGTGTACCGCATGGCAAACTCACAAGCCCTGCTTGCACTGACTTTTGACGGCATAAGCAGTCTACCGGCCGAACTGCGCCCTCCACGCGCCCTCTATCTGAAATGGGCTGCCCGGACTGCACAGATAGAACAAGCCAACAAACGCCTCAACCAGCTTCTGCCCGAACTCAATACCCTTTACCGGGAAGCCGGGCTGCATCCCGTACTGCTGAAAGGGCAAGGCATCGGCACCAACTACCGCACTCCCTTGCACCGGCAATGCGGAGACATCGACATCTATTTAGGAAAACAAGGACAACCCATAGCCAACCGCCTCCTGCTGCAACAAGGCGCCATAGTCGAGGGAGAAGCGTCCGACAAGCATACCAGCTACAGTTTGAAAGGAGTACACATCGAGAACCACCGCATCATCCTCCGGCTGAACAGTCCGCTTGCCAACCGGCACTTTCAGCAGATTATCAGAAAATGGTATCCGCAGGAAACAGACTATGCCCTATTCTCCGAAACCGGGAAAGAGGACTCGAAGGCCGTCAGTATCGCCATACCTCCGGCCACCTTCAATGCACTTTATATCTTCCTGCATGCCTTTGTACATTTCCTGAACAGCGGAATCGGCCTGCGCCAGCTATGCGACTGGACTTGTCTGCTTGCCAATCGCCACAAAGAAATAGATGCCACCACCCTGCTTCGCCAGTTGCAGGACCTCGGACTATTGCATGCCGCACAAGCATTCGGCTACATTGCCGTCACCCGACTGGGATTGCCCGCCAACCGGCTTCCTTTCCCCTTGGAAGGCACCAAGCAGATAGGAGAACAATTATTGGAAGACATCCTGTCTACCGGTAACTTCGGGCAACATGATAACCGCATCAAGCCACGCCCCAAAGGATATTGGGCAGGAAAGTGGTACACCTTCTGCCGCGCCACCCGACGCTGCAACGAACTGCGTCAATTTGCACCGTACGAAGCACTCTGGTATCCCGTGACTCTGATAGGGGGAACGATAGCTATACAAATAAACCGATTAAAAGGAGTAAAAGACAAGAAAGCAAGGACAAAGAAATAAAAGAACCCGGAAAATAAAAGGAATGAAAAAGCAACAGAAGGACAAAAAAGTGAAAAAGGACAGACGTGAAAAACTTAGGTATATTCGAGAGGTATCTGCCGAACAACGCGGACGTATCCTGCTAAGTTGCCTCACCGGCATTCTGGGCGTGGCCTTTGCCCTAGCCTTTATCTATGCAACCAAACGGGTGATAGACACCGCTACCGGAATAACAGACGACAACCTGACGCATGTCGCCGTTCTCACCGTTGTCCTGCTGACTGCCCAATTACTGTGCGGAGCTGCTGACACTTGGATAAGTACCCGTATGCAGATAGAGACGGGCAACGCCCTTCGCCACCGCCTCTTCTCGCGCTTACTGCAAAGCCGCTGGAACGAATTGGAGCGTTTCCATACCGGAGACGTAGTGAACCGGGTAGAACAAGACACCGCCGCCATCGTCACATTGCTCACCTCTTCTGTCCCGGCATTCATCGTCACGAGTATACAACTGCTGGCAGCCTTTCTATTCTTCTACTTTTTAGACCCTTCACTGCCATGGCTGATTGTTGCCATCCTGCCCGTCTTTCTATTAGGCAGCCGTTTCTATATGCGACGAATGAAACGCTATACACATGATATTCGGAACAGTGACGGTCGCATCCAGTCCGTCATACAAGAGAGCCTGCAACATCGCATAGTGATTAAAACATTGGAACAAGGCGAACGGCATCTGGACAAACTCGATGACTTGCAAGACATGCTCCACAGCCAAGTCATGGGACGTACCCGTTTCTCGCTTTCCGCCCACATGTTAGTGGCCCTTGCCTTTTCCGGCGGATACCTCACGGCTTTTCTTTGGGGAGCCGTTCACCTCAGCGCAGGCTGTATCACCTTCGGAACGATGACCGCCTTTTTGCAATTGGTAGGAAAAGTCCAGCGTCCCGTGCTCGACCTCTCACGCCTGATACCTTCCGTAGTCAATGCCCTTACCGCCATAGACCGGCTATTGGAATTGGAAAGACTGCCGGCAGAAGCGGACGGTGACAGCATATTCCTCGCCTCTACCCCGGAACTGGAACTGAAAGACGTGACTTTTGGCTACACTCCCGATGACCGTCCGGTATTCAGCCGCTTCTCCTGCCGTTTCCCCGCCGGTAGCTGCATAGCTGTAGTCGGAGAAACAGGAAAAGGAAAGACAACGCTCATCCGGCTATTGTTGGCACTGGCAACGCCACAAGAGGGACAGATACTCTTGATACCCGCCAAACATCCACTTGAAACCAGTCATACCGTCTCTCCGCAAACCCGCAAGAACTTCGTATATGTCCCGCAAGGCAATACCCTTTTCAGCGGAACTATCCGTGACAACCTGCTGATGGGAAACCCACAAGCTTCTGAAGAAGCCATATATCAAGCCCTGCAAACCGCCACCGCCGACTTCGTCTTCCACCTTCCCGACGGCGTAGACTCCCCACTCAGCGAACGAGGTGGCGGACTCAGTGAAGGACAAGCCCAACGCATCGCCATTGCCCGCGCTCTGCTACGCCCCGGAAACATTCTTCTTTTAGATGAAGCCACTTCTGCCCTCGACCCCGACACGGAACGGCTGTTAATAAAAAACCTGCGCAGAGACTGCGCAGGCAAAACATGTATCTTCGTCACCCACCATCCGGCAGTAGCGGAGGCATGCGAATCTATTGTCCGATTATAATCAGAGAATGAGCTCCAACGGGTATCCGCCTTTGGTTAACAAACTCAGAACAGCTTTGCAGGATACTCGCCTGCATCCACCAAAGCCTGAATCTTGTCGACTACACTCTGACGGTCTTCGGGATAAGTCACACCGAACCACTTGCTGGTTGTGTCGAGCACTTCGCAGGTAGCAGTGCCATCGTTAATCAGCTTATCCACCATCAGCGGGATGAAGAATTCGCTCTTCAGGTTCTCCATGTTCTTCGGGTCGCTCAAGAAGCTCTTGAAAAACTCTGCACTGTAAGCAAAGTAATCGGGAGTAAAGCCCCAGAAGTTCATGCTGACCGGAGTCGTCTCGGGAGTGGCAGTCCATTCACCGTTATCATCGATGTACTTCACCTCGCCGTCCATACGCTGAATCTTGGTACGCTCTACTACAGAAGTCAACAAGTTGTTTGCATCCGTTCCGCACAAACCACGGGATACGGTACCGCTTTCGCTCAATGTATTACCGATGCGGAAGCCTACCATGGAATATACATTTTTGGAACCTTCGGGAAGGGCTGCAAGAAATTTGCCCATTACCTGGAAGGAATCACGACCGTAGAAATCGTCGCAGTTGATAACAGCAAACGGTTCCTTTATTACATCGGCACCCATCATTACAGCATGGTTGGTTCCCCAAGGTTTGGTACGGCCTTCGGGGCAGGTGAAGCCTTCGGGAAGGTCATCGATGGACTGGAATACCAGTTCGCAGGGGATATGGCCTTCGTATTTGGAAATAATCTTGTCGCGGAAATCCTGCTCAAAATCTTTACGAATTACGAAAACGAGCTTTCCAAAACCGGCATTGATGGCATCGTAAATAGAATAATCCATGATAGTTTCGCCATTCGGGCCCAGTCCGTCCAATTGTTTCAAGCCACCATAACGGCTGCCCATGCCGGCTGCCAATAAGAATAAAGTTGGTTTCATATTTAGTTATTATTTAAAAAGGTTAGTATATCACAGTTGATAACGGCTGCAAATGTACAAAAATTTATGGCTGACAGAAGGGAGTTTTAGTTCATTCTTTACCACTATCCGTTCAAAAAGGTACATTTAGAACGGATAACCGATGGCAAAATGCAACGCCATGCTGTCCTTGAACTTGGGAATATTATAATACCCCGACTTCCCAGTATCATACGGATCATGCAGCCCGATACCCAAGTCCAGACGAAAAACAAGAAAGTCCAAATCGTAACGCAAGCCAAATCCCGTGCCCAAAGCAATCTGTTTCGGGAAATTCTTCAACGTAAATTCACCATTCGGGCGGTTTTCATCTTTACGCATCAGCCATACATTGCCGGCATCCAAGAATACGGCTCCATGCAAGTCGGCAATCATACGGAAGCGATACTCGATATTGGCTTCCATGCGAATATCACCCACGTGGTTGATATAGGTATATTTCCTATCCGTCTCGGGAGGATAACCGCCCGGACCTATACTGCGTGCAGAAAAGGCGCGCACACTGTTGGCACCACCGATATAGAACTGTTCCGTATAAGGTGCGGTCGTAGCGTTGCCATACGACCATATCACCCCTCCCGCAATACGCGAAGCAATCATCTGGTTCTTGTCTATCCGGTAATGGTACCTGAATTCCGAGTTCAGCTTCAAGAACTGTGCAAAAGGTACACCGAAAAGCTTCTTCCCTTCCTCACTGAACGGCTTGCCGAAAATACGGTAAACAGCAGAAGTCAGGTTACCGGCCGACGCAACGGTGGTCTGCCACCAGATGGGGTTACGCTTGCCGCGCACGGAAGCGTTGTCATAAGTATAGGTGTACTCCATGGCAGGAATGAACTGGTCGCGCAAACTAACGTAGAGTGCCGGATTCTCGGCACGCAACGTATCGAAAGCGGCAGTAGGATTGCGCAGTACATTGAATGTCAACCGGAAAGGAGTTATACTGTGCCTGGAAGTCGATTTGGGCTGGAAGTCATAAGTGACATTACCGCCAAAAGCCAACAGCTTATAATACTTGGCACGGTTCATCTGGTCGGCATATAAACGGAAAGTCGTTGTAGCCGGGAAGTCATACTCACGGTCGCCCATCCTAGGAAACACCACGCGCGGAAAGATAAGCGAAGTGGAGATACCCAGTTCATAACTGTTCATCAAGGAAGAACTTGCCTTGCCCGTCTGCCATTCGTACGAACCGTTCAACTTCACATTCCAGCTTTCACCGCCACCGAAGACATTGTTCTTCGTCACCGTAAAAGCGGCACCCGGTCCCGTCTGGTTATTGCTCTTCATGGTGACATTAAAATCCAACTCCGCATCGTAGGGTTTATCGAGCGCGGCAATGACCCTCACATCCAATGTATCAGACACAAACGCCGTATCACGCGGTATATACTGCATCTCCGCATAACGGAAAATACCGACGCTTGCCAGACGCTCCTGAATACGGGTCTGACGGTACAAACTATACAAACTCTGCATAGAACGCTGGCGGGCAATACCTGCGCTGTCTTGTATCTGACGTTTCCGCCGATAACCTTGATAGTTCAACCAACGGTAAAGCATGTTGGGACGTACCGGAGGTTTGTTGTAGTAATGTATGGTCAAGCCTTTGTAATCCATGCTGTCATTGGGTTCCTGCCCCTGCTTTCCAAGAAGATAGACGGATTTACGCCCCACACGGAACTGCTTCTCGGCTACCTTTGGCATACCGGGAACGGGAATCAAGCGCATCTGGACATGCCCATTGGGAACTATCATGGTATCGGCCTGATAGGTCAGGTAGTCGGGACGGAAATAATAACAGCCCACATTACGCAGCAGGGTACTGATACGGGTACGCTCCCCATCCAAATCAGCCACATTGAATTGTTCTCCCGAACTGATAAGGGAACGTCGGCGTCCCAGCTCCATAATGCGAGTGGTACGCTCGCTGAAACCACGATAATATACCGTATCTATAAAGTAGGGGTTACGCATGTTCACCGTATATTGCAACTTTGCCTTCAGCGAGTCCTTCGGGTCGATAAATGTCTTGTAGCTGACGCTTCCGTTGAAATAGCCATAATCGCGCAGCAAGTTAACCGCCGCCTTCTGGCGTATATCGGGATTCACCGTAGACATAAGCACCGGAGTGGCGGCAAATTTATTGAATATCCACTTTCCGAATCCCTTCTCATACTTCTGGAAACCATTGTAAATCCACAGTCCGAAAGGAAAGGGATAGCGGATAGTAGAGCTTCCCAGCAACGAATTGTTCGGTGCCGTAGCAAGGGCGGCTTCCACCTCTTCCATAGCAATCTCACCAACAGACGTTTCACTGCGGTTCAATACAATCATCGGCTTTTGGCCGGTATAGAGTATCTCCCCCTCGGGCAAGTGCTTCGTGGTGGAGCAACCTGCCAGAAATATCAATCCTGCAATATATAATATCAGTCGTTTCATATCACATTCCTACTTTTTCATATCGCTATTTTCAGCCTCCGGTTTTATCTTTTTCTTCCTGAAGATGAAGAGTTCACTCAATCGGTCCATCTTCCGGCGCAGCACAAGGCCGACACCCGTTTCGGTTATCTCACCGTCGAGTATGCTTTCGTAGTTTTTATTATGGAATACACGGACATATCGAGTACCCGACGCATCAAGACGGTATTCCAGCGATATATTGTCAATGAATGATTCCGCATCGTTCGTGGCATTGGCCCCGGTGGACACTTTTCCACCGATGACTATCTGTACGCGGTCGTTGAAGAAACGCTGGGAATAACGAAAACTGAAGTCTTTCTGCGTGTCACCCGTTTCAGCAGAGGTACGGTCTTCCACACCTACACTGATATTGGCCCCTTTTATACCTCCCGCCAAGGAGTTTATCTGGCTCTGAAGTACTGAGTTCAAGGCGGCTCCCATTGACAAACCTCCTCCTTTGGCACCACTGTTCAGGTAAATACCCGTGGCAAGCATGGCAATGGCCTGCTTGCTACGCTCTTCTGCACCCATTGCCTGCAGCTCATTCTCTACTGCGGCATCTTCGGGCGCCGAAATATCGAATATCAAATCGGGAGCGTCAAGCCTGTTCTTGATGGAAATGGAAACATCGAAGTTCACCATGCGCGAACCGTCCCCGTCACCATCGGCCACAGAAGCACGCATACGTTCCGTAGCCTTCAGGCTCAGCGTAGGATTCATAATATTCCCCCGCCAATCCACATAACTGCCGGGATTGAACTGGAACTCCTTCAACGGGATGATAGGCAGCGAATATTTCATGACGCCACCCGAAAGGGTATAGCGTCCGGTAAGGCTCATATCCCCTTGGGGAGTATACTGCATATTCAAATCACCGCCACCTTCCAGTTCGATGTATTTGCTACGGTCGGGACTCAGATCGGCACGAAGACGGACAGCATCGTCAATATGGACGGACATATACATTTCCAATCCTCCCAAAGACATGGCAGGAACCTCATCTGCTTTTACCGACGTCGTATCGGTGAACGAGGTAAAGGTAACCAGCCCACTGAGACGGTCTTCCACCGTTAAAGGGGAATCGGTCAACACGTAGGTTACGTTGGTATTGCCCAGCAAATTCATGTTTCCACGCATCGTGAGCCCGTCAAGCTGCCCCTTCACCGTGGCATGCAAGTCGACGAACACCTTTCCATACACCAGACTTTCGCGGGTACGCGGTGCATCCAGCAACGTATAGTTCTCTGCCAGCAGATTGAGGTTGGCAGTAGGACGCTCCATATTCCGGAAATCAACCTTACCGTCAATCGTAAACGGATTCTTGCTGGTGGTATAAATGGCAAACTTATCAAATATCAACTGATTGTCCTTTATCTGTACCGGACGGTTGTCGAACCAGTAACGTGCTCCCGCCTGGCGTGCATAGACAGACACACTGTCCAAAACAATATCACCATGCATTTGAGGCTTGTCCAGCGAACCATAAATATAAAGCCCTCCATCAATATCTCCGGTAAAGGCCACCGTTTGGTCAGGGATGAATGCATTGGCCATCTTCAATGGAAAATGCTCGAAACGGGTGGACACTTCCAGGGTATCCTTTCCGTTCTTCTGCGTCAAGATACCGTCGGCGGTCATCACTTCTTCATTATCATATGTAAAATAGGTATTCAGATAGTGCGTATTCTTGTCGCCCGGCAACCAGGTAGCCCCCAGGCCGATGTCTCCAACCGGTTGGCGTTCGTAGGTCAGTTTCTCTACATTGGCTTCGGCGGACACCTGCAGGGAAGTGGCAGTCTGTATATAATTTGCTTCGGCGGAGAACAATCCCGTAAGCCGGGGCATATAAGGAAGTACCTCCGTAAGTTCATCCAAGCGCAATCGGCTCAGTTCTACGTTTATATTCTGCAAGGAAAGGGTATCATTCTTGTCGGATTGCATACGGAAACACAGACCATCGTCGCTGTCCATATCAATATTGGCATAGACGCGCATATTCTTATGCAGATAAATCCAGTTACTATTGTCCGCAAAGTGGAATTTACGGAAAGCGATAATCGGCTCGGCAGGAATAAGGTTCAGCAGCACACCATTACCGCGACCGTGTCCTTCGGTCAACGGACGGGCATTAATACCGAATAGAACACCGGTCTGCCCTTTTCCATTCACATAATCCACAGTCAGTTCCGCATCTTCATTACGGACTTCACCCGTCAGTGTGCTACGGAACACAAACTGCGGGTTCTTGGGACCGTTTATGACACCACCTTGCAACTTCATGCGGGCAGTATCCTGCTTTACTGTAAAAAATATCGTATCGAGCTGCAAGGAGTCCATGCGCAATCCGTGAACAGCTGTACGTCCATTGATGCCGACTTGCGGAGTAAATCCGAAGCTCAGTTTGAAATCATTATAGGAAATACCCTTTGCAGCCAGGAAATAGCTGACGGGATTCTGGTTACCGGCTTCCAGATGCATGCCCGCTGAAGGAAGGACTTGGCGCAAAGCGGCATGGTCCAAACGCCGTTCATCAATCTGCTTTGTCAGGATAGAGACAAATTTATCCGACTGTTCCATCAACTTCTTCAACGTGCTGTGAGCGCGGAAACGCAGATTCAAGTCACCGGCATCAAGCCTCAACTTGAGAGAATCATGACGTGCCTCCGCTCCCATTGTAAAGGCAAACGGGTGTTTCAATGGTCGGGGCACCAAACCCAGCTTATGCAGATTCACCTCTTCCACATTTAAATCCAAAGCGCCATCCAGATAGCTGCGGTCAAGACGCATATCCGCATTTCCCTGCATCTTGAGAAGGACATTATCGCTGGCAAGACGGACGGTAGCAACGGATGACTTGAGTCCGGCATGCACATCTACACCGGAAATGTCCCAATGGCCATACTGTAGTTTTTCCAAGGAGGCATTCAAAGCGGCCACAGTTTTTCGTGATGCCACATCCACCCCTTGCCCCTTAGCGGACATCTTTGCCGTAAGAGTATAGATAGAGTCCTTGGGCAGGAAGTGATGCACCTGCAAGTTGTTGATGGCAAGGTCGGCATGGTAGGCTTCCGTAGCAAGATTATAGGCGGCGTCCAAATTCAAGGCGCCTTCCTTCTCCTTCAGTTTTAGGGCGGCAGTGCACTGCGCCCCCTCCATACCGAGACGTGCCGCAAGGTGCATACTGTCCGGCACAATGATGGAGCCATCGGGAGCAATGTCAGCTAGTCCGGTCAGGAAGTTCAAGTTCTGCGTATGCATTTCGAAGTCCATGCTTCCATTACGTTTCACACTGTCGGTCAAGCTCCAGAATTCTCCTCCCCCACTCAACGAAAAGGCTCCGGGCAGCTCAGCCGTAAAACGGGAAATCTGCATCTGCTTCAGGTTTCCTTCCGTACCGGCATGAATCACCAACGGACGGAACGGATAGGCTTCCTTGAAAGCTTCCGGCAAGCCACCGGCAAAAAGCAGTACATCCTGTTTGCCGATACGGGCATTGAAACGGGCTGTCAGACGGCCGGTGGTAGGTATATTTATCAGTTCCCAGTAAGTCTGTGCCGTAAGGTTCATCTCACTATGAGGTGTCAGCAACTTCAAAGAAGGGATACGGATAACGGTAGAATCGGCAAACAACCGCCCGGTCAGGGAAGTTACACTCAAACCGGAACGCTCATACATGGAAAATTCCCGGATAACGGCATTCATATCTCTGCCGTAGTACATCACAGAATCAATGCCCAGGCGAATGTCGCGAAGAGCAATGTGCGAGGGGTCGAAGCCTATCGCACTCCCCGGGCCACCGGTATCATAATTGACAGAAGTTCCAGTCAGCAGGAATTTTCTCCAGCCATAGAACTGGTGTTTCAGGTCGGCAGCAGCGTCCGCAATCTCAGCATCTCCTATATGGGCTTTCAGCCCCATGGAGTCCAATGGCATCTGTAAATCGACCGAGACGTTCTTCAACTTCAGAGTATGGAGTGTGACTTTCCAGTTTAACGCAGTGTCAGTAGTGTCCTTGGGAGTCTCAGTGGTATCTGCAAGCATCACCTGCACATGGGTATCGCTCAATTCTATATTATTGAGGATGGCATCTTCTTTTGTAAGGTCTATGCCATGGCTTTCGAAAAAGAAATGCCCCAGTACTCCTTTGATGCACATACCTTCCATTAAATTGGAGGAGTTGACAGCAACTTGTTTCAAGGTAATGTCATCCACCTCCACTTTCCCTTTGAGCAAAGGCCATGCCTGTACCCGTACGTTCAAACTTCCAAGATTCAGCAAGGTATCGGGATGCTGCACATCAACAGCACTGTCGGCAGGCTGTACCACCAATACACCGCGGACCAACAAATTCAAAGGAAAGCGAAGGTCAATCCGCTCCACGGATATGTCCATACCCGTAGCACCTGATGCAATTGCCGTAGCCTGCTTCCGTATCAAATTCTGTACGGGAGGCACATAAAGCAATATCATCAATATTATAAACAGTATAATAGGAGTAAGCAGCACCCACAGTGCTATTCTCAACCATTTTCTTCTCATCGGAACGTCAATCTTTCATCGTATTTAAAAGTCCTACAAAGTAAACAATTTCTTTCGACATTTGGTTCCCGACAGAGAAAAATCACGTATTCTTCTCTGTTCCCCCATTACGGAAAAGCTGTTGCCTGAGTAATGACATCCTCTATCAAAACGAGGGCGGCAAGGGCGTGTTCTTTCAACTCTCCGGTAAAAGGCACTCCATGAGAAGTTTCCAACAGTTTCAGCAATGCAACCAGTTCCGCTGCTCCAATTAAAGTAAAGAGGGGAATCATTTTGTGGGAGACAGCAGCCATCTCGTCCACATCCTCATTCTCCACAGCCTTCTGCAAACGCTCCGCATTGAGGCGGGTTTCAGCCACAAAACTTTCCAGAATGGACTTTGCCGCCTCGGGGTCATCGACCGAAAAAGCAGTGAGCGAAGAGAATTTATACCCCGGGCAAGCCGAAGTTTCCGAAACTTCCATAACCTCCATCCCTTTGTCCTCCATATTCAATTCATGTAGCAATTCACTGACGGTAAACGGCTTATGCAGGCATCCGGCAAATCCATGCACCGTAAATTCCTCACGCTGCATGTCACTGCGGGCAGTGACAGCAATCACCGGAACAGACTGTGCCTGCGGTATGTTCGAAGCACGAAGCAGTTTCAGTAAATCAAAACCATTAATAGCAGGCATCTGCACATCAGTAAGCAGAACATCAAAGGTTGCAGTGCGCAAGGCATCCAGCAGTTCATCCAGTTGTAAACAAGAGACAGAATTTATACCACTCTGCTGAAGCATGGCGGCAGTAAGGGTAAGCTGAATACGGTCATCATCGATAAGGAGGACATTCTTCAGTGAAGAATGAGGAACGGGGAATGAAGAATTGCCATTCGGCGTGGCAGCACATCCCGATTCTTCATCCTTCATTCTCCGTCCTTCACTCCTTACGGGATAGATAGGAATATATATGGTGAAAGTGCTTCCCTTGCCTGGCACACTGTCTACATCAATCGTGCCTTCAAGCAACTGTACCAGCATACGGACAATGGAAAGTCCAAGTCCAAACCCCTCTTTACCCTGAGCACCCGGTAAGCGGGTAAACTCCTGGAAGATACGTTCCCGGTCGGCAGGTTCCATACCTTTACCGGTATCAGCAATGGCAACTACCAGTCGACGGTCCTCGTAACGGGCAGTCATGGTAACACTGCCTTGGTCCGTAAACTTCACGGCATTGGACAACAAATTGTTGATAATCTGGCGCAGACGCAAGGGGTCGCAAATATAGGTACCGCCCAGCTCCGGGGCAATGTCGCAATGAAGCGCCAGTCCTTTGGCAGCCGTAAGTGGTTCAAAACTGACGTGTATCTCTTCAAGCAGGCGGGAAGGATGAAAGGTGACCCGGTTGATTTCGGCCTTGTTCAAATCAAGACGATGGAAGTCGAGCAAATCAACGACCAGCTTCAGCAGATGTTCCGATGAGGTTTTCATATTGTCCAGATAGAACCGCTGACGCTCATCCACCGTCAGACGGGAAAGCAAGTCGGCATAGCCCATAATAGAACCGAGCGGGGCTTTGAAATCATGGGTAATGGCAAGCATCAGTTTTTCACGGACAGCGAGTAAATCCTCGGCACGACGACGGGCCTCTTCCAACTCACGACGGTAACGGTTGCTTCGGGTTATGTCGCGGCCGATGATAATAAGAAAAAAAGCGGAAAGCAACACCGCACCTACGGCAATGCCACTGATAATCTTGGCCGAACGGCGTCGGACCGCTTGTTGATACTCGGCTTCCGTCCGTGCACGCAGCAGAGTTTCCGTCTCGTAATCTTTCAGCAAGCTGTCAATACGAGCGGTCAGCATATGGTCCAAGCGTTGCAGATAGCGTTTACGTCGCTGTATAACAGTGTTTACAGCTTTTTTCTGCTGGGCCACGGCACGCAGTTTCTCATGCAAAGAATCGGCCGGATTATAGGGTTCAATCACCGTATCCGTTGCAAATTCAAGGGAGGTCTTTACCTGGATAGCCGTATCTTTCTTTGGGGGGACAAACACTTCACCCAAACGACGGAAAAACCCCTTCTTCCGAGGGCGTGTCACGACGGTATCCCGATGTGTAATGATACGGTGCTGCACACGCTGCTGGGTCACTACCGAGTCCTGCTGGGCAATTATCTGCTCAATGTCACTGGTGGATACCATGCTGTCATTCGCCTCACTCAGCGTGCGCAGCATTTTTATCGTATTGGTATCCTTCTCGCGTATCAAAGCAAGCACGCTGTCTGTCCATTGTACATCGCGGTCATCAGTAAGAATAAGGTTCTCCATTTCCCGGTGTACGAAAAACAAGGAAAAAAACAATACCGCCAGCAACAAAGTGTAGCCTACGGCAATCTTTACTTTGGAGACATTATTCATACTATCAAATCCTTTCCCTAGTCTGTTTACGGAACCTCAACCACAGCATCACTCCCGCACTGGTCAGTCCGAACGGGAAAGCCATCCAGACTCCCGTCAGCCCCCAACCGAAAACGAAACCGCAAAGGTACCCTACGGGCAAAGATATAATAAAATAGGATATAAATGCAATAATCATCATCGGTTTCACATCCGAGATGCCGCGCAGGGCATTGGCAAAGTTAATCTGCAACCCATCGCCGAACTGGTAAATCAAGAACGGGAAGAAGAGAGCGGCAACCATGCCGGACACTTCCGCATTGTCCGTAAACCATCCCCCTACCTGACCGCGAAGCGCAAAGACGATACCCAGCAACACCACCTCCATACACAGGATGATGTGAAGGCCGGCATACGCCGAGCGGCGCACATTCTGCCCGTCTCCCTGCCCCTTGAAGTTGCTGACACGCACGGCAACCGCAGCGCCCATGCCATAATACATCATGAAGGTGAACTGAGAGATAGTAAGCATTATCTGATGCGATGCTAGGGCAAGTGTCCCCAGCCAGCCCACCATGACGACGCTCAGACTGAAGGAAGCGGTCTCCATACCCATCTGCATACCCACGGGCCAGCCCAGTGCATTGAGCTTCCTGAACATCGGCATCGACCACCCCAGCCGCATGAAGCCGAGCCTGTAACGGATAAACCGGCGGCCGCGAAGCACAATCGCCGCAAAGACCACCACCATCACAATGCGGGAGAACAAAGTGCTGATACCCGCACCAAGCAGTCCCATCTCCGGAAAGCCCAGCTTTCCATTGATAAGTATATAGTTTCCTACGATGTTAAGCGCATTCCCTCCGAGCAGAATCCACATGGCCGTCTTGGTTTCGGTGATGCCGTCCGTAAACTGTTTGAAACCGTTGAACAGCATGACAAAGACCAGTGAAGCAAGCAACACCAGATAGTAAGGCTTGATTAGAGGCAACAATTCTCCGGGCTGTCCCAGCCGCTCCACATTGAAATAGAGAACAGCCATGACAAGAGTCAGCAACAAAGCCACCAGCACATTGGCAACCAGGCTACACCGCAACGCCTGCCCTGCCTCGGCAAAGCGGCGGTTACCGTAGAAGCCCCCTACAACCGGTGTCAGCCCGTAGCTGAAGCCCGTACTGAAAATAATGCAAAGAGTAAACAGATTGTTTACGAAAGAAGCGGCACCCAGTTCCTCCGTGCTGTGATGCCCAATCATCAGCGTATCGGCAAAACCAAGCACAATGACTCCCAACTGCCCCACCACAATGGGTAGCCCCAGGAGAAGCAATGCTTTATAGTGCTGCTTATACGTATCAAATAATTTTTTCATACTAAAGGTTTTCTTTTTGGTAATAAAGCACAATCCCGTTTTCATCGCGGAAGGTCTGTTGGGCGACCCTATGAAGCTGTTCTGCCGTCACAGAGCGGTAATTGTCCACTTCACGGTCTATGTCTTCCGCCTGCCCGGTCAGTTCAAACCAGGCAAGATTCGTGGCAACATTCAGATAATTGATGTTGCCGAATATCTGTGTAGACTCAAACTTGTTCTTTACTTTCTCCAATTCCTGCTCTCCAACAAACCCGGATTTCAACTCTTCCAACTCTTTCCGGACAGCAGCCTCGGCTTGTTCCAAAGATACGCCTGCAGATGGTTTTCCACTGATATGCAGCAGGCCGGCATCCCGTGTACCGGAGATATAGGCATCGAGACTGGAAAAGAACTTCTGCTCCTGCACCAGCCTGCGGGTCAAGCGACTGGAACGTCCATTGCTCAGAATATCCGACAGAATATCGAAGGCATAATAATCGGCATCCTCACGGCTGCACATGTGATAAGCCATGAACAAAGCATCCAGAGGAACATTCCGTTCCACCGTCTGCCGGCGTTCTGCCGTCTGTACAACTTCTTGCGGTAATTGCCTTACGGGCACATTCCTACGGGGAATGGGAGCAAACCATTTTTCTGTCAGCCTAACCGTTTCTTCCCACGAAATATTTCCGGTAACGGCCAGCACTGCATTATTAGGTGCATAAAAACGAAAAAAGAATTCCTTTACCTCGTCCAGCGTGGCATTGGCAATGTGAGAGAGGTCTTTCCCGATAGTAGGCCAGCGATAAGGATGCGTTTGATAAGCCAAAGGACGAAGCAGATGTCCCACATCACCATACGGCTGGTTCAAGCAACGTTGTTTAAATTCCTCCATCACTACCGCACGCTGCACTTCAAGACTTTGCTCACTGAATGCCAGTTCCAGCATGCGGTCGGACTCCAGCCAGAAGCCGATTTCCACATTCGATTTTGGAACCGTCAAGTAGTAATTGGTTATATCATTATTGGTCCATGCATTATTCTCTCCGCCTGCCAATTGCAAAGGAGCGTCATAATCAGGAATATGCACCGAGCCTCCGAACATCAGATGCTCGAACAGATGGGCAAAGCCCGTATGCTCGGGATGTTCGTCACGGGCACCCACGTCATAAACAATATTCAAGGCAACCATCTGCGTGCTGGTGTCCTCATTGTGCACCAACCGCAGACCGTTGTCAAATATCTTTTTGTTTATTTTCATAAAATGGAATGACAGAATCTATCATCAATCTATCACTGTCACTTTTTTAATAACCACATCCTCTTCGGGACGGTCGTTACGGTCAGTCTTGACCTTCTGTATTTTATCAACAATATCCATACCTTCCAGCACTTCACCGAACACGGTATATGCACCGTCCAAATGTGGAGTACCGCCCACGGTAGTATAAGCCTTCACCTGCTCGGGGGTAAACTTGAACTCCGGTTCCTTGGCAACCTGAGCCTCTGCCTGCGCAATCAAGGAATCTTGCAAATCCATCAGACTGTCCTGGTCATTATTCTTACGCATCTTGTAGATTTCCTTCATGTGTTTCTGCGCCAACGCGTTGAAAGCATTGTTCAAGCGCATCTGATTCATCTGCTGTTCCATCCCCAGCAAGGTAGAGTCATTATACACTTTTCCGGTCACAATGTAGAACTGGCAGCCGGATGATGCCTTGTCAGGGTTCACCTCATCACCCTGGCGTGCAGCCGACAAAGCACCTTTTTTGTGAAAATACTTCGGATAAACAAATTCGGCAGGAACGGTATAACCCACGTCGCCTGCCCCCAGCATCTTGCCTTTCGGAGCCTTCTTCGATTCCGGGTCACCTGCTTGTATCATAAAGTCCTTGATGACACGGTGGAACAGCGTACCTTCATACGTGCCGTCTTCCACCAGCTTGATAAAGTTATCACGGTGTTTCGGGGTTTCATTATACAGTTTCACGGTGATGTCACCCGCACTTGTTTCAATCTTCAGCTTCGTTTCTTTTTCCATATCTTCCTCTTTCTTTTGTCCCGGCTTGCAAGCAGTCAGACCGCAAACCAGTATAGTTAATAATACAATAAGATTTCTTTTCATTTTGTTTTTTATTTAATTTAAGTTTGCAAATATACTAAAATCAGACAAAAGCACTTACCTTTGCCTACATAAAAGAGATAAAAGGCTAAAGCAATGACATCCATATTAATTGTAGAAGATGATATTACTTACGGCATGATGCTAAAAACATGGCTCGGCAAAAAAGGTTTCCAAGTAACCTCCGCCAGCAGCATTGCCCGTGCTCAAAAACATATTGAGTCGGAAACCGTAGACTTGATATTGTCTGACCTGCGCCTGCCCGACAAGGATGGCATTGACTTATTGAAATGGCTGGGCGAACACGGCCTGCAAATACCGCTTATCATCATGACAGGATACGCTGACATACAGTCGGCCGTCCAAACCATGAAACTGGGAGCCTGCGATTACATTGCCAAGCCTGTGAACCCGGACGAATTACTGAAAAAAATAGGCGAAGCCTTGAATGCATCATCCTCCGCTTTGAAACAGATGATGCATTCGTCCCGAACAGATGATGCGTTTACCCCAAACAGACCATCCGTTTCACCCAAACAGACGATGCATTCCGACAAGATGAAAAATCAGCCTCTGAAGGGTGCAGAAGGCTCATTGTCCTCCTCCGACTTCCTTGAGGGAGAGAGCGACGCAGCCAAACAACTCTACAATTATGTGAAACTGGTTTCACCTACCAATATGTCTGTACTCATCAATGGTGCCAGCGGAACGGGCAAAGAATACGTAGCTCACCGCATCCACCAGCTCAGCAAGCGTGCCGACCAGCCGTTTGTAGCCATCGATTGCGGTTCTATTCCCAAAGAATTGGCCGCTTCGGAGTTCTTCGGGCACATAAAGGGCGCCTTTACCGGCGCACTGACCGACAAAACGGGCGCTTTCGTCGAAGCCAACGGCGGTACCATCTTCCTGGATGAGATAGGTAATCTGAGCTATGAAGTGCAAATACAGTTGCTGCGTGCTTTGCAAGAGCGCAAGATACGTCCGGTAGGTTCAAACAAAGAGATAAGCGTGGACATACGTCTGGTATCCGCCACCAACGAAAATCTGGAGCAAGCCATCGAAAAAGGGGCGTTCCGTGAAGATTTATATCACCGTATCAATGAATTCACCCTACGCATGCCGCAACTCAAAGACCGCCGTGAAGACATCCTGCTCTTTGCCAATTTCTTTCTGGACCAGGCCAACCGCGAAATGGACAAGCAACTGACCGGCTTTGATGACAAGGCATCCCGCGCCCTATTGGAATATCCCTGGCCCGGCAATCTACGCCAAATGAAAAATATGGTACGCCGTGCAACCTTGCTGGCACAAGGCAAATTCATTACTATCAACGAACTGAATGAACTGAAAGAACCCGCACCGGCCATCATCGGTATCCCTCTCCGCAATGAGGAGGCAGAGAAGCATCAAATCATCGAAGCCTTGCGGCAGACGGGAAACAACAAGAGCCGCGCTGCACAACTGTTGGGCATTGACCGCAAAACGCTGTACAACAAGTTGAAGCTTTATAACATATCCGACTAAAAGGTGTGGAATTATTCCACACTCCCCTCCACACATTCCACACTTTTCCACACTATGCCACACTTTGCATAGAAACATATATCACTAACTATCAGAACATTATCCAACACACACTCTTTCTGGCACACCATTTGACCTATATTAGACGTAAGCAACAAGCGCTACAACAAGCAAGCACTTAGACTTAACAATAAGATATACCAACCTAAAAGCAAATGAATTATGAAAAAATTAGTATTAGTAGCAGCCCTGTTTATGTTTGTTTGTGGCGGAACGTTCTTGGCTCAAGCTAAGGCTCCGGTAGAACAGCCGAGTAAGACAACAACCTTGTCTAACGACACTGTGGTAACGGATACTTTGCAGAAAGCCGAGAACGTCCAAGACACAGCAAAAGTGGCCCAATAACAGTAAGCACACTACAACAAAAAAGCCGTTTCCTCCTTGTCTATTCTGGGAAACGGCTTTTTTAATTATCAATTGTTAATTAAAACATCACCAATGTCTTTCCGGATAAAGGTCATTCCACCATGCCGGACTATCCTGCAGCCAGCGGGCAAACCAGGCCATAATTGAATTGTGCCACAATTCACGTTTTGCATAATCAAGTACAAAATGGTTTTCACCATCTACGGTAATAAATTCCACCGGCTTGCCCAATATCTTCAGCGCATTGTACAATTGGATACTTTCACCGATAGGCACGTTTGTATCTACCGTGCCATGCAGCAACAACAGAGGGGTATTAATCTTGTCCGCATTGAACAATGCTCCATGCTTCGTAAACAAATCGGGATTATTCCAAGGATAGCTATCGGCTGCCGCAACAGAGTTATAGGAATATCCCCAATAACCCTCGCCCCAATAGCTCGTTACATTGCTGATGCCAGCATGCGAGGCAGCGGCAGCAAACATGTCCGTCTTAGTCTGCAGATACATCGTCATGAATCCTCCATAAGAGGCACCCAGGCATCCGATACGTTTATCGTTGACAAACGGATGGGCTGCACAGAATTTCTTCGTACCTTCAATGATCTCATCGGCCGTACGCTCACCCCATGCATTGACATGGCGTGCAGAGAACTCCTGGCCGTACCCGATGGCACCACTGGGCTGGATAACATAAACCACATAGTCACGTGACGCAAACAACTGTGCACAGTACGGGGAAGTTATACCGCGAGTCGTAGGAGTCGTTCCTCCATAATAGTACACGATAAGCGGATACTTCTTGTTCGGGTCGAAAGACGGCGGAAGGCAAATCATTCCCTTTATCTCCGTACCGTCCGAAGCTGTAAAGTTCCACTCTTCCATCTGTCCCAGCTCAATCTTGTCGAGGACGGGCTTCATGGGGTTGGCAAGCAGGGTAGAAACTTTTTTCTTCGTGTCGTACGTATAGGCTACGCCCGTACTGGTGTTTCCTCCACCCACATAGGCAGCCACAACCGGATTGTCATTGGCCAGCGTGAAGGAAGTAATCACATCTTCTTCAAGCGGAAGCATTTCAAAGCCGCCCGTCTTCGGAACATAACGGTATATATGCCTGCAATCCCCATCAGTCGTATCGAAATAGATACATCCGTCCACACGGTTCCACTGCACGGGAGACACTGTAGGATTGAAATCGCGCGTGATAGCCTGCACTTTCTTTGTAGCCAAATCCATAATGAATGCTTGGGTATCAAAGTCATTGGCTATGGGATGTTCACCGCAATTCTTGCCAATGCCTCCGAAAGCAGACGGACTGCCCGTCACCAGAAGCTGCTTCCCATCCGGAGAGTAAGAAGCACTTCCCAGATAAGCATCCCAGGCGACCAGCGTATCTGCCTGCAAGGTGGTCAAATCAATCTCGAAAAGAGAAGAGAGGGAGAAAGGGCATCGAGTGATGTCCGGCTTGGAAGTGCTGCACAACAGTTTCTTGCCATCCGGGGAAATATCATTCAGATAGACGTTGTGACTACCGTAGGTCAGACGCTCGGAAAGTCCCGTCGCCACATCGTATTTCATGAGATAATAGCGGTCACGAGAATTGGGGATACGGTCGTCCGGATGCAAGAGACGTTTCAACGGGCCACTCACCTTTTCGCCCTCGTCCGTGAGCATATAAATAAGATAGTCTTCTGTAGGAGACCAGCTGAAATATCCTTCGGGAACATTCTTCAGCAGCACTTCCTCACGCATCGTGGCAGGATCGAACACAACCAGGTCATTCTGCTCCTCGCCCATAACCGTATAATAGAGCTTGTTGCTGTTGGGCATCCAGTTCATCTTTTCATTGGCATTGGGCAATATCACCCGGCCGGTCTTTACCTCGGTCAGCTCACAGCGGGTCCTGGAACGCTTCACGTCGTAATTGTCCGAATAGCGGATCAGCAGATACTTGCCGTTGGGCGAAAGAGAAACCCTGCTCGCTCGGGAGCCGAAATTGGTGTTGAACAAAGAGAAACGTCTCTTCATGTCCGGTGCCATCCGGCAGGCTACATCGGCAAAGTCCTTTTCCTTTTCAAATTCGCATTTCAGCATCGGCTGCATCTTGTCGTCCGCGCTTGAAAGCAACTTGATGACAATCTCATAATCCGCTTCGGGGTCCATACGCAAACTGACAGCCGTAGGACGGACCTGCGACAAGCTGTCCTCCGCTGTCTCCTTGACTTGCTTGGATTCACCGTTTACAAACACCTCAAAACGGGCAGGAGAATATACATTCAGCTTGCCCTTCATGAAACGCTCCGCACGCAGATTGGTAGCAAACAGATAGAACAGATTGTCCTTGTCCGCCTTTGCCACAGTTACATATCCAGCCGTATCAGCAACCATACGTTCGTACCGACCTCCGTCGAAGTCGAGACTGACCTTCGTCTTCAGAAGATTGCCGGTAGTAAACTTGTCTCCCTTGAAGTTGATACTATCGCCCTGGAGGGGAGTGCGCACCGTAACGGCCGGACGCACGTTATACTCAGCAACTCTTTCCTGAGCTTGGGCAGCCAATCCCGCAAGGAGCAGCAAACCCGACAAAACTGTGATTTTCTTCATTACTGTAAGATTAAATCGTTTCAAAACCATTCCATAAATTTCCGGGAGGAACGGGCGCCTCCACTTCTATCAGTTCTTTGGACACCGGATGCACAAAACGGATATACCGCGCATGCAGACAGATGCTGCCGTCGGGATTGGAGCGGGGCGAACCATACTTCAAATCTCCCTTGATGGGACAGCCCATCTTTGCCAACTGACAACGTATCTGGTGATGGCGTCCGGTTTTCAAATCTATTTCCAACAGATAATAGTTCTGCGACCGCCCGATGAGCCGGTAATGCAAAATCGCTTTCTTGCTGCCCGGCACCTCCTTGTCGTATGCATAACTCTTGTTCTGTTTCTCATTTCGCACCAGATAGTTCACCAATTCCCCCTCTTCCTCGCGGGGCAAGTTCTTCACTACTGCCCAGTAAGTCTTCTTCACCTCGCTATTCTTGAACATCTCGTTCAGACGCGACAGTGCCTTACTGGTCTTGGCAAAAACAACAAGACCGCTCACGGGGCGGTCCAGCCGGTGAGTGACACCGATAAAGACATTTCCAGGCTTGCTGTACTTCTCTTTCAGGTACTGCTTTACAGTTTCCGAAAGCGGTGTATCACCCGTTTTGTCTCCCTGAACTATCTCGGAAGCGGTCTTGTTGACTATAATGATATGATTGTCTTCGTATACGACAGTCATCGGTTGTTAATGTTTAATGATTAGTGATTAATGATTAATGACTAACACCCAACTTCTCATTAAACATTAATCACTAATCATTAATCATTAAATTACATATTCATCCCACCATCTACCTGAATAACCTGACCGGATACATAAGAAGACATATCAGAAGCCAGGAAAGTAGCGATATTTGCCACGTCTTCGGGTGTGCCGCCACGACGCAAAGGAATCTTCTTGCACCATTCAGCCTTCACCTCTTCAGACAAGGCGTCGGTCATGGCTGTCATGATGAAGCCCGGAGCAATGGCATTGGCACGGATTCCACGAGAACCCAGCTCCTGAGCGATAGACTTGGCCAAAGCAATCATACCGGCTTTGGAAGCAGAATAGTTGGCCTGGCCGGCATTGCCGTGAACACCTACCACAGATGCCATATTGATAATGCTACCCGCCTTCTGGCGCATCATGATGGGTGTGCAGGCATGGATAAAGTTAAATGCCGATTTCAGGTTGACATTGATAACCATATCCCATTGCTGTTCGCTCATACGCATCATCAGACCGTCACGTGTAATACCGGCATTGTTTACCAGAATATCAATACGTCCAAAGTCCTTATGGATTTCTGCCACTACATTGGCAGTGTCTTCAAAGTTTGCTGCATTGGAGGCATAAGCTTTTGCCTTTACTCCCAAAGCTTCCAATTCTTTTGCCGTAGCCTCGGCATTTTCATCAATCACCAAGTCAGTGAATGCAATATTTGCTCCTTCTTGAGCGAACTTCAAAGCGATAGCCTTGCCGATGCCGCGTGCAGCACCTGTCACAATGGCTGTTTTTCCATCTAATAATCCCATATTATTTTAAAATTATTTATAAAATGTATTCTTACTTCTTTCCCAATGCACCAAGTACCAGACGGGTCACGTAAGTATCGCGTACCGCATCGTCCAGATTGGCCCCTATATGGCCGCGGATATAAGGTGTTTCAATACCTTTGACACTGTAATGCACAATCTCGGCAGTCATATCCAAGTCATCTATCTGGAAAACACCCTTCCCCATACCTTCACGCAGAACCTCCTTGAAAAGCAGGGTCTCTGTAGCATCGAAACGTTTGCGCACTTTCTCCACTCTCCAAATATCCCGGAAGAAATTGGCACGAAGAGTACCATTCCGAAAGACAACCTCTTTTACCGCATCCAGATGAGTGTAAATCATTTCCATCAGTTTCTCGTCCGGCTGAATATCTTTCTCTACCACGTGCTTCATCATATCCGAAAGAATATCCAGCTCCGACTCAACAACAGCCAAGTAGATATCTTCCTTGCTCTTAAAATAGGTATAGAGCGTTCTCCTACCTTTCTTTGAAGCGAGGGCAATATCATTCATCGTGGTATTTTCAACACCCATCTTTGCAAACAGCTGACGGGCAACGTCCACTAATTTAGCTTTTGTCTTCGATACGGTCATAGATTAATTGCACATTGCTTTATTATTTGAGCAAAAAAGCTTATTTATTTTCGTTCTGAATATCAAACACTTACAAATTATAACGTTTCAATTCATACTTATTTATTTTAAGTTGAGCACGACAAAGATAACAATTCTTTTTCATCTAACAGCATTTTCCTACAAATTCTTCCCTTGACCTACAAGAGTAAAAATCAGTGCCACAAGTAGTTCTTACTCACTTATAAGAAGCTACCAATGACAAAGAATATCTTAATGGATATACTCCAAGCTATTGAGAAGTTCATTTTTCTTCTTTTTTCTTATATTCGGATGGCAAATATCCAAACTCCTCTTTAAAAAACTTGGCAAATTGTTTGGGCGAAAGCCCTACTTGATAAGATATTTGTGAAATATTCATTTGACTTCCTTCCAAAAGTTTTCTACCTCTTTTCAAGCGCAGTATCCGCATGAATTCCAAAGGAGATTTTCCTGTAATTTGCATTAACTTTTTATATAACCCACTACGACTCATTCCTATTTGAGCACTAAGTTCCTCTACTGAGAATTCTGAATTATCCATATTCTCCTCGACTATACGAATGGCTTTCTCTATCAGTTGTTCATCTAAAGAACTAATGGTTATTTCCGATGGAGAGATGTCCCTCGTTTTAAATTTATCATGGTTCTTCAAAGTCCACATCAACAACTTTCTTATACGTAATAAAAGTATTTCCAAGTTAAACGGCTTTGTAATGTATTCATCAGCTCCCTCCTTCAAACCACTAAAAATATGTTCTTCAGCCGTACGGGCCGTAAGTAAAATAATTGGAATATGAGAATAGCGGATATCAGTCTTTATTTTGCGGCATAATTCCATTCCGTCCATTACTGGCATCATTATATCACTGATTACCACATGGATTGATTGTTGCGCAAGTACTGTGAGAGCTTTCTTTCCATCAGACGCTTCATATACCTGATAATATTCTTGCAAACAACCGACAAGAAAACTACGAAAGTCATCATTGTCCTCTACTATCAGTAAAGAGTTCTTTTCTCTGTCCACTGAAGACATATCAGCATGAAACTGTTCTTCCACATCAAATGCTGATGTATCTTCTGTACAATTCAGTTTTAATGTCTTGGCAATCGGTAGGATAACTGTAAAAATAGTCCCTTGGGGATGATTATCCTCTACTTTTATCTCACCACCGTGGAGAGTAACATATTCTTTCACAATATGCAGACCGATACCACTCCCAATATAAGTAGTAGAAATGTGCTGTTCCTGAAAGAAACGGTCGAAAATCTTATCCTTATTCTCATTTTTGATACCGATACCGGTGTCACTTATTTGAATATGTATCTGTTCCCCATCACCGGCCAATATCTTGTCAATAGCAACTATCACACTACCATTATCATGATTGTACTTGATGGCATTTGACAGAAGGTTGGATATGATTCGCTGCACTTTGTTACGGTCAAAATCCATTTCTATTTTTGAAGTGTTGATACAAACTTTCAACTCAATATTATGCTTTTGCGATAACGCCTTGAAAGACTTGCATGTTTCGGCAATAAACTCAGTTATGTCTCCGTAAGACAAGGATAATTGTACCTTTTGCTGATCAAGTTTACGAAAATCCAACAACTGATTTACCTCATCAAGCAGAGTAGAAGCATTTCGATACATCAAGTCCAAATCGTCCTTGACTGGACCGGCTTTTTCCGAATGTATCAACTTCTCCAAGGGAGTTATGATAAGTGACAATGGAGTCCTTAAATCATGGCTTATATTTGTAAAGAAACGTATTTTCGCTTCATCCATTTCATGCTGCTGGGCTACTTCAAGTTCCCATTTTTGTTGTACCAGAATCCGTTGATGCCTAGAACGTAGACGCCTAAGCAAGAGTACACCTCCTGACAAGAACAGTACCATATAGATAACATAGGCTACCGGAGACAGCCAAAAGGGTGGACGTACCAAAATTGTCATATAAGATATTGGATTCCTACTACCGTGCAGTTCATTAACTTTCACTTGCAGATGGTATATCCCCGGAGACAGTTTATTGAAATAGATTCTATTTCCTTCAAAGCTGACCCATTCCTCTTTAGCATCCATCCGATATGCAAATTGAAGCTTATGCTGTGTTCCATAATCCATTGCAGAAATTTCCAATGCAAAATTACTATCAGAATAATCCATTGTAATTTCATCAAGCAACTGAATATTCTTTTGTAACAAGATTCGCCCATCATGCGTTTTTTTCTCTACGTCTACACGCTGATTGGCTAAATATAATCCGGTAAAAATAACTTTATGTTGGTTGGGATGATACAAAGCCTGATTAGGGTCTATCTTTAAATATTTTCCCGTACCTCCCATTAAAATTTCGCCTTTCCGGTTACAATAAATTGAGTAGTTGTTAAATGTAATATCCCCAATACCATCTTCATTAAAATAGGAATAACACCGATATTGCAGTTCTTGGGCAGTAGGGTCACCAACCACAATAATGTGCGTAATGCCACAATCTGTAGCTATCCACATATTTTTATTATGGTCTTCTACAATGCCACGTATATAAGGATGAGATACACCATCATTTGTAGAAAGACGAGTAAGCGTTCTACTTTTTTCATCATAAATTCCAATTCCATGTCTGGTTCCAATCCACAACAATCCCCGTTGATCACGGTATAAGCAACTAATATGCATTTTTGTCAATGACACTTCATTATCATTCCCTTTTACTGGAACAAGTTGCCGTGTTTGAGTATTCAACTCATATAATCCCGTACTAGTACCAATATATAACATCGCATGGTCACTTGAATAGACCAAATCTGTAATGGTATTGGTGTATAAACATGAATTCTCTTTTGTATAAGACGTTATTTTCCCTCCGTTATCTATACAATACAGACCGTGCATAAACGTTCCAACCCATAAATTCCCATATTTGTCATCAGCAATATGCCGGACATACCCTATTGGTTCCAAAATCTGTTCAAAAGGAAAAAAGGTTCCGTTCTGTTCATAAAATATGCCACCCCCATAACTACCGAACCACATCTTGCCTTTGGAATCAAGATATGAACCTATAATAAGATTAGAGGGAATATTACTATTGTGAGTATTAAACAACTTATAGTTTTTTTGTTTGCTGTCATAGCAAGCCAATCCCTTTCCATCAAATCCAAGCCACAGATTCCCATTCCTATCTTCTTGAAAACAACTGATATCTTCCTGCTCAGGAGTTTTACATATTTCAAAGGCGGTATTATTCAAATCGGTAAACGCAACCCCCTGCTTCGTCGTTCCAACCCACAGAATATCCTGATTATCTTTATAGAAACTGTTAATGTGATTGCTCGACAAGGAAAAAGGAGTTCCCGAATCTCTATGAATGTGCATGAGATTATCGGTCTGTTCATTCAAGATGTATATGCCTTTACTATTGGTACCTATCCAAATATTACCATTCCCATCATCTATGATAGCTTTTACAATATCCGATTGTATAGTCTCTTTGCCAGAAAACTCAAACATCTTTCTATTTTGAATATCATAACACTGTAGATTGGAGGTATATATTGTATAAATCCATAATCTAAACTGGGTATCCATATATATACGATGTTCTCCAGAGCGAGGAAGTTCTAATTGAACAATCTTCCGAACAGTTTTTGTTTCCCAGTCTACTTCTGCGATTTCCCCATTAGAAAATAACAAGCAAGAATACGATTGTCTGGAAACTATATGCAACAGTTCTTTATCCGGAAAAGATAATTCCTGAAGCTTTTTATCCTGGAAATCATAATAATACAGCTTATTCCCAGCCATGCACCATAAATTCTGCTCATAGTCAACATGTATCATTTCTATTTTATCATTTATTCCCAGTGGCCTCAACCGCTTTTCTATGTTACTATCCAATTTATCCAACTCTCTATTGTAGTAGAAATATTGCTCGGGAGTACGTACCCAAATAGTACCTGATGCGTCCTCCGATATATTATTAAAACAATTACTATAAGTATCAGAATCAGTAACCCAATATTGCTTGCATTGATAGCCATCATAACGATTTAAGCCATTAAGTGTCGCAAACCACATAAACCCGTATTGGTCACGTAACATAGCTATAACATAGTTATCTGAAATTCCAGACTTTACATCAAATGTTTGAAAAGTTAGCCGGGCATTAATCTGTGTGATATAGACTATCATACAAAATATGACTGTCAGTAAATGCTTCATATGGTAATAAGATGAATATGTTTGTATGCAAAGATAGGAAATTGCTTTAAATACATACAGTACAACTACTTCCCATTTGGGTAAAAACGCTTCCCGTTTGGGTAAAAATACGAACCGGACAGACTGAGAAACAAATTAGGAGTACTTCAGGTTATTGTTTCCTTACTTTTGTCCACAGAACGGCGGATTTGTAATTCGTGCTGTTTTTCTTAGATTCAAACATGTGGCGGGTATAAAGGTTGGTAACAATACCCGCCAGTGTTTTGAGCTACGAAAAATAAAATGGAGTGTCAACCTTTAAATTGATTTTAGTTATGGAGAATGGATAGGATATGGAGCAAAAAGAGATTTTACTCTCTTTAAAACAACAACGTTTTACTTTTAATAACTTTATAAATCTAATAAATTATCTGAGAAATATGAAGAATGTATTCATGGCAGGAGTTTTTATAACTCTTTTATTCTGCGGAAGTCCTTCTTTGTCGTGGGCAACTTCCTCCCATACTGTAGAAACAGTACAACAAAAACAAAAAATAGCAGGAGTAGTGGTTGACCAGAATGGAGAACCCATAATTGGAGCCAATATATTACAGAAAGGCACCAGTAATGGTACAATTACCGATATCAACGGTCAGTTTATACTGAATTGTCCAATAGGAACTCCACTGACGATATCTTACATCGGATTCTTGCAACAAACAGTAAAGGCAACTGTAAATATGAAAATTGTTTTGCATGAAGATAGCAAAACGCTGGATGAAGTAGTTGTCGTTGGTTATGGCTATGTAAAAAAGAGCGATCTTACCGGGGCTGTGGCACAAGTAAAAAGTGGAGATTTACTAAAAAGTTCCCCAGTAAGTCTAGAAAAGGGGCTACAAGGGCGCCTGACCGGTGTGAACGTGGTTTCAAACGATGGAGCTCCCGGTGGAGGAATCAGCATCCAGATTCGAGGTACAAATTCATTTCAAGGTTCTACTGAACCTTTGTATGTAATCGACGGAGTACCCATCGCAGACAGCAATGATGACACAATCAATTTTGACTCGAGCTCGCCCACTTACAATAATGCCTTGTCCTCGCTTAATCCTAGCGACATCGCATCTATTGAAATCTTGAAGGATGCCTCGTCAACAGCCATTTACGGTTCTCGCGGTGCCAACGGCGTAGTCCTGATTACCACCAAAAGCGGTACCGGACTAGATGTTAAAGACCAAATTTCATTTTCATATAAAACAACAATTAGCAATCCTGTGAAAAAGATAAAGGTACTTGGAGCACGTGATTATGCAACATACAGGAATCAATCTTACATCAACACCCAAGAAGTTTCCAATTTCCCTTGGGAACAAACCGACCTGCCTTTCCCCGGAGTTGAGAATGCAGAAGGCACTTATTTGCAAGGACCTGACGACTTCAGTAACGATTCGTACTATTGGCAAGATCAGATTTTCCGTACAGGAGTGACACATGACCTCAACTTAAATATTGCAGGACAGACCAAAGGATACGATTATGCTATAAGTGGAGGATATCTGAACCAAGAAGGTATCGTTGAAGGTTCGGACTATACACGCTATACCATAAAGCTAAACTTGAATAGACAAGTGAAAGATTGGCTGAAAGTAGGTACATCCATATCGGGTTCATTTGCAAATTCAAGTATTGTCAAGACTGCTACAAACAACCAAAATAACGGAACGGAAGGCATTATCCGCTCAGCATTGACTTATCCAGCAACACAAACCCAAGACGATTTGGATAATGAATATAGCATGGTAGCAGTGCCTACTCGATACGCTGATGCGTTGAACGAGAATCGAAACATATCTTTTAGGACTTCCAACTATTTAAATATAACGCTAACAAAAGGCTTGATTTTCAGAACTGTTCTTGGATATAACTATACTCATAATGATGCCAATAAATACTGGCCGAGAACTATGGCCGAAGGTAAATATGTGAACGGGAAATCATACGGTGGAGATAATTGGCGGTCATCATTGGTGTTCGACAATTTGTTAATGTTCAACCAAACTTGGGGTAAACATAATGTAAGCGCAACCGCAGGAACCTCCTGGGAAGCGTCCAGCAACTATAACAAAGTAGTTACAGTACAAGGCTTCGGTACGGATGCTACCAATGGTTGGCTGCTTCAAGATGCAAGTGAGATGCTATCAGCCACCTCTGGCAAGGGGGACTCACGTTTGTTTTCACTGATCGGACGGCTTGCCTATAATTATGCAGGCAAATATTATCTGACTTTTACCGCACGTGATGACGTCTCCAGTAAATTTGCCAAAGGCAAGCGCGCATCCTTTTTCCCCTCTGTCGGCTTCTCATATCGGCTGTCAGAAGAGAAATTCATGAAAGGAGTATCTCATATCTTTGATAATATAAAACTTCGCTATAGCTACGGAGCTTCCGGCAACCAGGCCATCAGCTCTTACCAAACTTTTGCCATTATGGCTGCCGCCAATTATCCATTCGGCACATCGGTTGAAAACGGATACGCAACGAATGTATATAATCCAGGAAAAAAGGATTTAACATGGGAAACGACTTGGCAGCATGATGCAGGCATTGAATTGGATATATTAAAGCGAATATCATTGGAAGTAGATTATTATTATAATATTTCATCGATTTGATATAATCGTTTGAAGAATAAACACTTGAAGTTATTTTGAAAAGAGCGTGGTAACGATTTGGGAATCGTGCGAATTTCTGCGGTTTGCGGTAGCAATACTCTCAAATAACTCTTGTACGACAAAGGTATAACTTTTTTCTGAAATAGAGCTAAGTCGCTCCCAATTTATTTTGCATATACAGAAACACTCCCGATTGATTATTCTTCGGGAGTGTTGTTTTCTTGTTGCAATCTAAATATCATTTTTTGACGCTCTATCTCAGTTGTCAACTCTTCTTTCGTTGGCAAGAATGTTAGATACTTTGCTTGGAATAATCGGTCATTGTCTTTGAGCATAGAGTATCGTGCCATATCTTCACTTGTACGAGAACAGAGTATAAGCCCAATTGTCGGATTATCTCCCTCTGTTCGCTTTAGGTCATCGTACATTCGGATATACATATCCATTTGCCCTACATCTTGATGGCTGATTTGCTCTGTTTTCAAATCGACAAGCATAAAGCATTTGAGAATGTAATTGTAGAACACGAGGTCGATATAAAAGTCGCCCATATCGGTTCGGATATGTTGCTGACGGGCAACAAAGGCATACCCTTTTCCCAACTCCATAATGAATTTTTGAAGATGGGTGATTATCGCACTTTCCAATTCAGTTTCCGAAAATTTGGTATTTTGAGCCAATCCCAAGAACTCTGCTACAACAGGATTCTTTATGAACTCCAGTTTGTCGCCCTGCATAGGTGCTGTAATCTGTTTCATCTCATCTATTACCACATCCTTTGCTTGCGACTGCAACAAACGATAATAGTATTGCGATGATATATTACGGTGAAGAGTGCGGACACTCCACATTTCTTTGGCTGCTTCCTGCATATACCAATGGCGAGCAGTCTCATCGCTGACCGTAAGCAATTCACGATAATGAGTCCAAGTAAGATTTGGCACTCGCGAGTGCCAAATCTCTATATCTTTGAAATAGAGATAGAATTGACGATAATCCTGCAAGCGACGGGCAGAATACGAATTGCCATATATCGGCATCAATTCGGTGGCAAGATTCTTCAACAAAGCCTTACCATATTCAGCTCTTGAAGCACCGCCTTGTTCTTCCTCCACAATACGACGACCTACCAACCAATTTGATTGAATCATCAATGTATTGATAGATGCGTATGCCTGTTTTCTCGCTTGCTCGATAATCTGCTTAATATCGGCAACAATATCTGTACTATTATGAATCTGCATCTGTTTCATTGTGTAAATATACTATCAAATTCAAACAATGCCATTATGATTATTCTTTAACCTTAAGAATGGATTTGAACCACTCTTTCCGTATATTACGGTTTCGCTCTACCTGCTCAATCATTATTTCTCGTTCATCTATTGGTAATTCTTGACCATATAATGTTGCTTTTTCGCAATTGATTATACAATCGAAAGCATCATCAATTGTTTTTTCAGATATTTCTGGATTTCGACCATGGCATCCATCAAAAATAAATTTGACAATTTCATCTAAGGCTGTCTGGTTCTTTGCTGCCAATGCTAAATGCTTTAAGTATTCAGCATTATCTCTTTCAGAATTGTTAAATATATAAATTTTGTTTTCCATATGACAAACTTCTCTTACAAATGTGTCGTTAGTATTTTCTGTATTCCATTGGAATATTGTTATATTTATTACAAACAATCTGTTTTATAGTTTCAACCTGATCAAGATTAACATCTTTGCCTAATGTAACCTTTGTTATACAGGTTGTTGGGATTGTTTCCCGAAAATAGTCGTTATCTCCTATACCTTCAACTAATACAAAACGTATTTCTTGCTCATCTTCCCATTTGGGAGCATACTTCGTTGCTAGTAATTTACTCCAAAAAAGTAAGTTGTAATTACCCCCAGCAGATAAATATCCCCGATTAATAGATTGTTCTACTTTCTGTACATAACTAACAGGTAATACGATAAAGCCATATTTCAGTTTATCACCCTGTATGAAATGTTTAATAGTTGCTTGCGTATCTAATTCGATACATATGCCTGACTCTTTGCCATCTACTCTTGTATATCTTTCCCAAAGAATTTCGTTGTTAGAGGTCTTACCCAAACTACAAATACCAATATTGTTAAATAAATCCCTTTCTTGTTCTTTCTTTTTATCAATAAGGGCAACATCTATTAATCCTTGAGTAGATTCATATATATAGCTATAATCTATCTTATCTATATGACAATCAATAGAATCATTTAACTTACTCGCTCTTGTAAATTGAATATTTGAGTTTTCAAGCATAAGCCTACCACTTTCATAAGTGAGATACTTGTAAACTTTCTTTTGTAGATGAACTTGCATTGTTAAACACTTCATCAGTGCTTTCCCGACCTCATCAACTTTATTATTCCTTAGCGCACACATACTTTCATCTTTATATTATGATATAACCTGCACCTTACCATCAACCTCAGTAACTTCTCCATTCTTTAGCATCTGCTGATACACTTTGCGAAGCGAATAGATGATATTCTCACCTGTACGCTTAAAGCCAAACTCACGAGCAGTAACGATAAATAGATCGTCAGGTGTAATGCCAAAACTGTGTTGAGCAATAGTTTTCATTGCTAAAGCTAACTCTTCATTACAGATATAAGTTATAGGACGCAAATAATCATCATCTGGATTAGGAACACGCACCTTTACATCTGCAAAATCTTTTATCCTCACGAACTCATTCTTGTCCTCTATTATCATTCCTTTTAGGTGATTTCGGAAGATGTATTTTACTTCATCACGAACAACAGAGGTGGCTTTTTGACGACCATATGCAGGAGCAATACGCCTACACAACTCTTCAAAATGAATAGGTTGCTCCAATGATATGATATCCCAAGCTATGTCATATCCCTCTCTTGTATTTCCGTCTTCATCAATAATGTTTAGGGGATATGCACGCTTATACAAATCAAACCCATAACCTTTATCAGCAATCTCTGATGGTTCAATCTTCTCCTCAATTTCGATAATTGATATTACTGCATCTGCATTGCTGTCGCTACTATCGGAAACATCGTTATCCTCAGATTCAATAACTGCACGACCAAGCGCCTTTTCAACCGCATTTATGAGTTTTTCCTCTTCTGTTTTCTGATCTTTTATCCAATCTGTTGACCAGATTCGATAAATAGTCCACCCCATATCCTCAAGCACTGCCTGACGCAAACGATCTCGTTCACGAGCAGTTCGAGAACTATGATATGCTGCACCATCGCACTCTATGCCGATAGCAAATTTACCGCTTTGTGTTGGGTGCTTAACTGCCATATCAATGCGAAATCCTGAACAACCCACCTGAGTCACTACATTGTAACCCTTAGATTGTAAGAAATCATATACAGCCTCTTCAAATGGTGAGTCAAAGTCCAAATCGTAGTTAAAGGTAAGTTCTTTTTCTAACGCCACGATTCCCTGTTGAGCAAACTCTATGTATGAGCGCAACATCTTTACTCCTTCCGAAGAAACTTTATCTAAATCAATGTCGGTAGGCACAATGGAGCCAACTAATTTCACATTATGTTTGGCTCGTGTAATTGCGACATTTAGTCGGCGATAACCTCCCTCACGACTCAATGGGCCAAAATTCATATACATTATGCCCTTGCTATCCTTTGCATAGCCAATACTAAAGATGATTGTATCTCGCTCATCACCCTGTACATTCTCAAGATTCTTAATGAAGAATGGCTCTTCTTTGTCCTCGATAAAGAACTTGTCAAAATGAGGATTCTGTAATCTCTTTTGGCGGATAGCTGCATCAACAGCATTTTGTTGAGCCTCGCTAAATGTTACGACGCCAAGAGAGCGATTAGGATACTTCTTGAAATGCTCAAATACCAAATCTGCAACCTTTCTTGCCTCTATAATATTATTCTTCTTGCCGCCTCTGTCATATATACCATCCTTTACATAAACATACTCAACGCCACAATCAGGGGCAGTTTCGGTTGAAGATGGGAAAGTGATAAGTTGGCTATTGTATATCTTGATATTAGAGAACGCGATAAGATGTTCGTGACGACTTCGGTAGTGCCATCTCAAACTACGCTCTGGCAAAACTGATACAGCTTCATCCAAAATGGACTCGTATGCTCCAGCGTCATTATCGTCAATAGCATCATCAGAATCTACATCGAAATCCTCATCATTAAGCGATGTTGAGAAGAAGCTGGTTGGTGGCAACTGCTTGGTGTCCCCTACAATAATTACCTGCTTGCCTCGCATGATTGCACCAATAGCATCTTCAGTGTGGACCTGTGAAGCCTCGTCAAATATTACCAAGTCAAAGTCATAACTCTGTGCTTCAAGGAATACACTCACCGACAAAGGCGACATCATAAAACAAGGGCGTAATGATGTCACAAGATTTGGTATTGCCATAAAGAGTTTACGCAAAGGCATCAATCGTCTTTGCTTGTTAAGCTCTCGCTTTAATATGGCAATTTCATCCCTTGCCCCATTTATTGAGTTAAAGTCAGGAATCCTGCTTAATGCACGCTCTCTTACTCTTGCTTGTGCAATTTTGAATTGACCTTTATCGAGTTCACAGAATTCATTGATGGTTTGATTCTGTATTCTACCTCTGAAATTCTGTACAGCGGGGAAGTTTGGCAATACAGCATCTAACCACAAATGATAGAAACGCTTAAGATAAGCATCAACTATATACTCATCCTTAATGGATGAGTTGTCAATCTGAGCAATATATGCACCCAAACCAGCCTTTTGACATTTCTCTCTATTTGAACAATAATCAACCCACTCTTCCAAAAGATGTTTCTTGTTTCGACAATTAGTGAGGCGATCCATTAAATCCCCGAAGATATAATCATCAAAAGTGTTAGGCTGCTCGAATAAAGACTTAAACCAATCATATGGAGTATCTAGTATATGAATAAGTCCCTGTAATTCTTCATACCTCTCATAGCAATAGTTAACAATCTTTTTATCTGTACAAATCGCCTCAACAAACGATTGTGGCAATGAGTATGTAGTTATGAAGTCCTTAAATTCATCAGCAAATTGCAAGGCTGAATATAGGTTGTCCCAATTAGTGTCTAATTCATTATAATAGTTGCCATACTTTGAGACAATTGCACTTTTTATAGACTGCAACTCTTTCTCTCGATTTTGAATCTTAATCAATATCTTTAGATCCTCAATGATTGTGTCATAATCTCCAGATTGTTTACGCATACAGCATACGCAACTATACAATTCATCGAATTGAGTAAAGACAGTTTGCAACTTTGTGTAGATTTGCGTCATGTATTCGTAGCTAGTACTACAATTCACTTCAAAAGAGAACTCACTATTTAATGTAGAGAATATTTGATTATAATTGCAACTTTCAAACGAGGATATATACCTGTTGATAGTCACAGAAGGAATAGTCCCATCAAGCAACCTATTTCTCAACAATGTTGGTATCTTGTCGAACTTACCTCTAAGCTCTTGATATGTTGAAATCGCATCATAGCATATGTTCCAATCTGTGTCTATTCCCCTATAATATATTCCATATCTTGATGAATACTTTTTATATGTGTCTTCATCGAATGCTATATCTTTGAGAATCTTTTGAAGTTCACAAATCTTGACAAGCAAGTTATTATACTCAATAATGGAGGCCTCGCTTTCAGACTTTGCATAAGCATTTATTGCAGTAATATCATTTGTTAACTTCTCACAGAAAGATGTAATACTGTTATACAAAGACACGACTTCTTGTGTAACAACAGAGATGGTTGCTCTATTTCCGAACTTGCTTATTAAATAGATATTGATATTCGTCAAGTCGTCTGATAGGTTCAGGCTCTTATATGAGTTGATTTTTTCAACTAAAGCACTAATATCAATACTTCTATGTATCCAAGAACTTTTAAGCTTGTTTGTAATAAGGTCCTTATACTTAGTTGTCGCATCAAAAACAACAAACGCTTCAGTTATATTATCCCAGTTTGTGTCCAAACCAGCATAATAGTCACCAAAATTCGCTCGGCAATCTTCTGTATTAAGTTTGCCTACCTTATCCACATATTCTTTGATGCGAGTTAAATATTGCAAAGAGTTATCATACGACAATTTATCTCCGCTACGCATATAGCGTTTTAATTCTGCAAGATCTCTTTTATAGGCAGATGAGAAAAATCTCTTAAAAGCGGAACTGTAATCACCTCTAAATCTTTGCAACATTGGATATAAATCCACTGTAAAGATTTCATCATCAAAGATGCTTGTCAAAGAATCTCTTAATGTTTTGATGTCATTGTGCTCTTTGGCAATGGAGTCAAAAGAAGCTTTTATGGTCTTATATGAAGCAGGAATAAACCATTTTTCAGTCGGAGTTATTCCTTTTGAAATTATCTCGGCAAGACAAATTACCTCACCCATTGCCACAAAGGAAGAAGGCACATCGATTCCTAAAAGAATACATATATTCTCAACTACTGACAGCGTATTTGATATCTTCTCCTCTAATGCCTGTAATTTTGAAGATAGCTCCTTTAGTTTTGATATTGCAGTTGTATCACGGAAATCAATCGCATCTTTGGAAAAATGTTTTGCAAAAGGCAAATATTCGGCATTAAACCTCTGTAAGATGGTTTTGCAGTCTTGCTCAATTATTTCACGATGATATAGCGTTTCAATATCAGCCTTTATATTTGCTGCTGATTCGTGTAAAGTCCGGTCCTTTTCAAAGTTGCCAGTAATACTCGCAAATTTCTTATCATCAAACCAACGCTCGGACGGTTGAATATTTGTTTGCAGCAACGATACAATATTGTATAACTCTCGTAAATTATCGTATGATGATGATGGAGCGTCGCATCCAAGTTCCTCAGACAAAACTCTCCCTTGCTCAAATATGTCAGATAAATTTTCTAAAGCAACCTTTATGGTCTCTAATCTATCCTTGATTTTGATTGCAATATCATTTCTACTTTCTGTATTCAAAAGGTTACAAAAAGTTGCCACGCATTGCTCTATTGTAGAACATATATTTTTGCCATCCAATTCTAAAATACCTTCATTGTAGATAGCTAACAATTTGGACTTACTATTAAGAATAGCGTTTGTGTCTTGCTGGTATTTATATGCTTCGTCTCTTAGTGATGAAATATTATCGTCATATATCCATCTTATAGGAATTAGTGGAGATTTTGACACTAATGCAAGTAGTTCAACCAGAGTATTAAGACCCTTTTGGGAAGGTCTAATTTTAATGCCTAATGTGCTACAGGTTTCTTCAAATATATCAGCTTCTTCCTTAAGAAGTGTCAATAACTGAGATACATTTGAATCTATGTCATGTCGTAATTCATTAGTAAGCATTCTTACTGATGAGTTCCGCCAAACATTATTTGCATAATCTTCACTTCTTTTGCCTACTGTCTTAGCAAATTCTTGAAGAAGATATATTTTCTCATTTAATTCAGACTCCGTTACTTTATCCGTTGCCTCTATTGAGAATATAACGTTTGGAACATTCTCCAATTTTGCCAATTTACCATTGACTGAATAAATGGAGATATTAAGACCAGAGGTAAGTGTATGCAACTCCTCTTGATATTCATTGAGTAAGTTCCTTTTTCGCTCCAACAAGTCAAGTTGTGCCAAAGCCTCGTCTCTTACACGAGTCCGGTCTATATTGATAGAGTTAGCGAGGTCGCGCAATATCTCCTTTTTCTTCGCCTTATGGCTGTGCAACGTAAAGCAAAAGTCCGCTAATCCAACACTTGCTAAACGATTATAAACAACCTGTAAGGCTGCCATCTTTTCAGATACAAACAAGACCTTTTTGCCATCTGCAATAGCTTCAGCTATGATATTTGTGATTGTCTGACTCTTTCCTGTTCCCGGAGGGCCTTGTAACACAAAACTTGCACCCTTCTTTGAAAGCAATACTGCATCCTGCTGACTTGAATCAGCATCTACTACTTGAAATGTATCAATAGGACGAATCTGCCTATCGTGATCGAAGTTGTTAAGTTCTTCCGATACTTGAATAGGATCTTGTTCTCCTACAAGTGCGGCTATCACGGGATTTGCATTTATCTTTTCTTCATTCCTCTCCAAATCTTTGTACATGTTAATTTTGAGGAATGACAAATTAGTAAGATGTGTACTTCTCTCTACATCCCAACCCTTATTCTCGACCTTGTGTAGCAGTTTCTCTATATACTCAGAAGGAGAATCGTGAGTAGAGTCGAATTCCGGCATAATGATTCCAAAATCATTATCCAACTTATGGGACAATGTTGGATTGATAACTATTTCATCATCATGCAACACCAAACGATATGGAGAAGTTATGGATTCAATAAGGAGTCTTACCGGAACTAAAATAACAGGAGATGCAAAAGCTTGAGAAGAATCATCTCGTTCTTTCCACTTGAGCATACCAAATGTAAGGTATAGTGTATTTATACCTTGTTCTTCAATTGAAGTGTTGGCTTTGTATCGTAGGGCTTTTAATGTCTTTTGAAGGTCGCCAATAGGCTTATTTGTTTCAATATCACCTTTGATAACGGTTTCATAAACTTCTTCACCCTCATCATCAACTTGAACCTTTTTTGCATAAGGGAAAACAATCTCTTTTTCATTTGCAACTACAAGTTCCCACAACCTATCAAATGAAGGTGTCATAATCCTTACATTGCTACGCTTACCCTCAAGAAAGTTTATTAACCTATTTCTCTTACCAAAGTCGAGCAACAGTTTCTTCCAAATTTCGATACGGTTGTGTAGTTTATGCCCCATAATGCAAAACCTTTCTACTTGATCGTTATAATCCTTATATCTTATTTCGCTTCTCTTGCATATCTTAAAAAGCGTGAACCACAATGCCACGTCTAATTTGGAGGTCGTAGGAAACCTTGCATACAGATGTAGTAATAGTAGCCCACGCTATAGCGTGAGAACCACTATGCCATCTGAGTATGCAATTTGAAAATTTCCTACGTTTCCAAATACTTGATGAGCATAACGCTTCTTCTTTTTTCATATGTCTTGAACCGAGTTTCCTCAATTCTCCTACAAAAGTACTAAAAAATCGTAATAATAAGCCCTTTACAGGCAAATTATTACGATTGGGAAGCATAATTAGATTTGAATTATTCTAATTCTGCACGAAAATCTGCTATCGAGGGTCAGAACTTTACCTTGATACTTGCCATAGCTCACGGTTTTGATTTTTTGTTTGGGTTATCCTTCGGCTGTTGCTTATCCTTGATGGATTTGGCTTTGCTTTCCTGTTCCTTTGTCGCTTGCTCTTTCAATCGTGCTTGCTCGGCAAGGGCGGCTTGTTTGCGGACAGCCTCTTCATAGGTTTCTACATCTTCACGCATCTGCTCGATTGCTTCGTTGTTGCGGTTGAGTTCAAAGATGTCCTCCAATGTGGCAATCTGCTCAGCTGAAGCATCGCCCTTCATCTTGATATAGCGGTATTTTAGGTCGTTATCAATACGGTCTTGGTTGGGCTTCTCAGATATAATTATCCAAGTAAATAGCCCCAAAATCAAAACCGTTTCTATCACAATAGTCCAAAAGACAAATGGTGTTTCAAAACCAATTCTATGGTGTTTGAAATTGTGAACACCACTCTCAATGGTTGTTTTGAGTTTTTGAACAAGCGTCTTAACCTCGTCAGATTTTTGCTCTTGAATATGCTTTAACTCTGCCAATGAGTTTAGCACTTCTCCAGATGATTGCGACTTATTGACAATCGCTTTTACATCCCTAACACTCTCGCTAATGGCGCTGAAACTTGAATTGAGAACCTTTGTCTGCTCTTCAAGTTTGCGGTCAGTATGTCGGCAATTAAGCCCTGTGGCATTGACAACAAGTGCTTTAATCTCCTCTATTAATGTTTCATTAGACTCGTTATCAACTACCGAATTGCTATCACTTGGTTTAGATTTCTGCAATTCGATTATACCTGTCTCTATTCTTTCCAAGCATCCGTAGATGCCTTCCATAAACGACTCATTGTCGTTGTTGTTGAAATTTTTATTATTCATATCAATGTTGTTTTAAGTTTGAAAAATGTTTGTTTAGAATCTTATTCCTCGATTCTTTTTTCGTTCCTTCTTCTTTTGTTTCTGCCAAGAAGGTGGTTGCTCTTCCTCTGGTGGAGCATCCGATGGAGTCAATAAACCTAATCCATTGCTCTCAATAAGGCTATTAGTAACACTGTAATTTTGCTCTACTTCTTGCCTTATCGGTTGCTGTTTAGGATCTATTCCGGTCTGCTTTTTCGGCATATCCCAACTTAATTGTTTATCAAGTTTTGAATAGCTGAATTGTCTGCTCACATCGGAAGCCTTGAAAGTGTAGCCATCTTTGGTGAAACTCAATCCCTCATTCTTACCTGTTCTTCGGTTAATCTTGAAGGTCATTCCAATGCCTTGCTTTTGGAGTTGGTTGCCCAAGTTCCACCAAGTACGACTTCGTTTCAATGCAGCCTTTACAGCATTATGAATCTCATACTTCACCCGTTCAGGATCGTGGAGCTTCTTTACATTGGTCTTGCTCTTATCCTCTGCGTATGTCAATCCGTACTTGTCTTTTAGTTTCTTCGTGGTAATCTCATTTCTCTTAAAATCGTTTTGCGAGGAGATTACTTTACCATTGTAGTTTATACGATTATATACTAAATGACAATGCGGATTGTCGGTGTTATGATGCCTTACCAAGATGAATTGGGTATTCTTAATGCTCATCAATTCCATATACTCCAATGCGATTTTAGCCATAAATTCATCACTTAATCGTGGTGCATCATCGGGCTTAAAACTCAAAGCAATATGTCCTAACGGTTGCTTAATTTTCGGATTTAAGAGGTACTGGCAGTTGAAACTATCAATCATCTCTTTGTTTGTTCCGAGCAGTACTCCGTCCGATGCAATGATTTCGGCATTGTCTTTACCCATCACATAGTGTATGCAGCCACCAAAGGATTTTCCCTTCTTGATTTTGCCTATCATCTGTACCTCCTTTCTGTTGCTTTGTAGTCGCTCATAATCGACTTGAGTTTTTCAAGAACTTCCATCACTATATTTTTCGTGCGATAGAATCCAGTCTGATGCGATAGCTTGGTAAGCTGATTAAGGTTATTTGCCATACCCGTAAGGTTGCGAATTACGGTAGCATCCTCAGCCGAATGTTTGGCTACCATTCGGACATCAAAGGCTGCATCTCTTATATACTCGGCAAGTGTGCGATTGGCGTTCTTACTACGATGACGTAGCTTCTCATAGTCGGGCTTTGAGAACTTCACCGTTACCGATTTTGTGAGTCTTTTCAGAGTGCTTACCTGTGGTCTGCCTCTGGGCTTGGGTTTCTGTGTTTTCTTATTATTCATCGTTGTACTTTTTACTTGATTATTGATTTTCAATTTGGCATTTCACAATCTGCGACCATCGGGAGCGGATTGCCTCCACTTGGGAGTGGAGCGAGGTTTTTCGGGTGCAATGGCGGCTCGTCCGACATTTTTCGGCATCCCGAAAGATAACCTCGCTACACCCCAAGACTGAGGTCTTGCTGCTTCCACCGTCATTGACGGTTTTTGATTGCTGAGAGTGCCTTTTTCAGTCGCTGATAATGGTACCGTGAGCGGTATATCGGTTGCTTCCGTTATTCCGTGCTTCCGACCTCTCGCACTCTCGGGTTCTCGCTTTATCGCAGGCTGGACAGCTAGCCTGCCTGCCGACATGCTATATGGTCGGCATTACGGCATGCAGCCTTACATCACAATTTTCTCCACTGTTCGAAGTCGGCATCGTAAGTATCAAGATGCTGACGGGCGATGTTCTCAAGCAAGCCTGAAACACTCATCTTGCGACCTCCAAGTTTGTGGACGTAATCATCAAGCCTGTCCCTTACCTCGCAACTGAGAAATACCGGCTTTCGGTCTTTGATGACGGGTACTTTCAGATAGGTGCTGCGGTACTCCTCCAACGAGAGCTTGCGTTGCTTGCTGCTTACTCTGCGTTGGATGGTGGGTGGCTCCTCAATAGCGGTTGAAACTTCCATAATGGATTGCGGTTCAGCTACCGCCTCCTCATCAATTACAGAGTCTGCAATACGATTCTTTGGCGTAAAATCCTGCAATGCCATTTCAACACTCTTTTTAACTTCGGCATCTTTCGCTGCCGAGGACGATACGCTTGGACTCATCATTTCAGTCAAAGCGTCTTTTTCAATTGATTCATTCTTTTTCATATTTGCAATTTTTGATGTTATCACTCCGGTCTCAGTGCGCACATTGACCAATTGTCGTGAGCAAAGTAAGTGTGTATAGTTCGGCAGATCAAGCAATTGGATTCTATTGAATAGCTTTGAAATGTTTTGCCATTTGTCGCTGTGCATTGACGGTGAAAAGTTCATAGATTCGCCACCTATGCCCGATTCAGATAAGAGCTTAATTTGAATTTGATTGAGGGGAGAATATGGTCAAATAAGAGGTCGGATAGAGGGTATTCCAATGGGACAAAATCGCTACATCTTGTAGCCGCTTTTTCTTTGGCAAGCGAAATCTAATTTGGCAGTCGCTTGGTTTGGAGATTTTGTGTGTAAGTGTGATGACTATACTCGATTCGTGAGTAAAACCATTGAAATAGACCGTTAAAGTGCCACGAACTACGCCATATACAGCAACAGGTCCGATGAACCATCGAGGTATGACAACTCCAATATTTCTTTGCACTCAGAAAACGGAATAACAGCGAAAAGAAAAATGATTGAAATAATGAAAATGATAGGATTTATCGCACCGAATATGTAACGGTATGTCAGCCTACGACACGTATAGACACACCCATTGCAGTATGCTTTTTACTGCTTTTATTTGCAGTGGAAACGCCAACGGAATAAGAAATTTTATGTAATTAAAAAAATATAGATGTATGGAAATTGTAAACATTGAAGCGAGAACATTTGAGGCTATGCTCTCGAAGTTCGAGGTCTTTGCAGACCGTATGGAGAAGCTCTGCACCCTCTACGGTGATATGAGCCAAAGAACATGGTTGGATAATCAGGATGTGTGCCTTATGCTCAACATCAGCCCACGAACATTGCAGACCTTGCGTGATAACGGCACATTGCCCTATTCACAAATCTGCCACAAGACATACTACAAGCCCGAAGATGTGGAGCGAATATTATCGGTTGTGGAGGATAGACGCAAGCGAGAGAGGTATGACAAGAATTTTAACAGTGAATAACCCTAAAACCAAATGCTTATGACAAATCACGTGCAGACACCGGAGAACAACGAGCGATTGAAGAGGTATTTCACAGCATTGGAGCGAATATCGGGTGCAATGGAAAAACTCTTCTCAATGAAGAAACCATCCATAGCAGGAGAGAGTTTCTATACCGACAGGGATTTATCCGAGAAACTGAAAGTCAGTCGTCGCAGTCTTCAAGATTATCGCAACGAGGGGCGTATTCCTTTTATCCGTCTTGGTGGCAAAGTGCTTTACCGAGCATCGGACATCGACAAACTGTTGGACGAGAACTACCGCGAGAAGTTCAGATAGCGACAACGGACAAAACCGACTGTTTCTTAGAGGGAGGGAGTCTTCCGTCTGTGAAAAAGAAAATCGGATAATGGAGTCAAAAATTGGCTTCATTATCCGATTTCCATTGATTTACCGTTCCTGTCGGTCGGTCGTCTCCGCTGCGGGTACTTCTCTTGTGCGGACTTGAAAGGGGCAGGTTTTTTCGGGATAATACGCTCGAAGTATGAGAGGAAGATTATCCCGAAAACGGCAAGCCGCCTGAACTTGCCACTTTCAAACAGAGTCCGCACTACCTTTGTACCCGTAGAGGAACGGGCAACCGTTCTTTCATTTCAGCAGGAATATTTAGCATTGCGTGGTGCTATACACATCATCAGATTATCTGGCTGTCTGCTCCGTTGGCATAGTCGGCAGATTATCGATTCTCTTAATCTATATGCTTCGTGGGTATCAATGCGGAATGCAAGTGCAATTATCATTTGCAGTGAATATATATCAATGCCGTTTCCATTCGGCAGGGTAATATATTGCTCCGATTCATACTCCTTGACGATACCGCTTTTATATATGGTTCTGATATTGCTCCTTAATGTTGGGGATGTTACTCCCAATAACTCTACAAGTTCCTGCGTGCTCATCCATATATCATCTGCGTTGGCATTTGGGAAATGTACTCGTCCTTGTTCGTCTATTGTGATTATTGCTCGTTTCATACTCTTCATTATTATATTGCGTTACAAATACTCTTCTCCATATTCTCCAATTTTGCAGACAACTCAGCCATATCCTGACTAATCTTCTGATTGGTGATTTTGGCGTATATCTGCGTGGTCTTGATGTTCGTATGTCCCAACAGTCGGCTGACTGTCTCAATGGGTACTCCATTTGATAGGAGTATGGTCGTGGCTGCGGAATGTCTCGCAACGTGATAGGTAACACGGGTCTTGATACCGCATTGCTTGGCTATATCTTTGAGTTTCTCATTGCACGCACTATTGCTCGGAACTTTGAAGACGTGGTTATCCCTGCCCATACCCTTATATTTCTCGACGATGCGTTTTGGAACATCGAGCAGTCGGATATTGGATTCGGTGTTGGTCTTCTTTCTTCGCGTGATAATCCACAGATTGCCATCGAAGAATGTTTGCAGGTTGTCATTGGTGAGGTTCTTGACATCCGAATATGCCAAGCCCGTAAACACCGAAAAGATAAAGAGGTCTCGCACAAGTTCGTGTGTCTTGCTCTTCATCGGAGCATCCATCATCCGTTGTATTTCATCACGGGTGAGGTAGCCTCTATCAACGCTTTCGGGGCTGTTGATATATCCTGCAAAGGGGTTGAATGGCAGTTGTCCCGAATTACGGGCTATGGCAATGATATGTTTAAGCACTATCATATAGCCCCAAACTGTATTGGTGCGACAACTCTTCTCGGTGCGGAGGAAATACTCAAAGTCGTTGATAAATGTGAGATTCAACTCCTTCAACGGAATATCCGTTCTGCGATAGGTGTGTTGCAAGAACTCCTTGATGTGATTACATACGGTACAATAACGAGAGTATGTACCTTTGGTTCTGCTGTGTCCTACCTTCTTTGCAAACTCTACATTATGTTGCTCAAAGAGTTTTACCAGTGTCTCCTGCTTTACTCCGATACCGAGATAGGCATCTTTGAGCTTGGCGGCTGTAACATAACCATCGCTACGCATAAGTTCCTGATAGTGGTGGTTTACGTCCACGCGGATTCTATCAACCGCAGCGTTGATTTTCTGTGCTTCGAGGCTCTTGCCCGTAGCACGACCATTTTTCACATCCCACAATCGTGGTGGAACATCCATCTTGCAACTGAATTGCTTTACTTCGCCATCAACGGTCAGACGGCACATCAGCGGAAGATTCCCATTGGGCTTCTCACTGCCTTTCTTCACATAGAAGAGAATTTTAAATGTACTTCTCATACTCACTATTTTTTTGTTTACAAAATTACTTCTTAGTGAGTTATCCGAGGGTATGCGAAATATTGCAAATCGCTGAATACTACAACCTTACCAGCAAAAAGCATCCTGACCGTCTGGTAACGATATGGGAACTCAACTTGTGCTTAGTTTTGCCAAAAGGTTGTTTTTTAACCTATGCAATGCACTGAATTCCAAACATAACTCGCAGACAATCAGGATACTTTCTCCTTATCGCAATATTTTGCTCTTTTCTTTTGTGTTTATTATAAAAAGACCACGGATCTGTTGCAATACAAGCAAGTTCCCCCAAGCACCGGCATCTTACAGATACTTTCCAATAGCGGTTCTGTTATCAATCGCGGACTTGAAGCCAGCTTAAATGTAAGAGCAATTCAAAACAAAGACTTTTCATTGTCATTCGGTGGCAACATATCATTTAACAAGAATGAGATTTGCGATTTTGGCAAAGACCCGATGTTCCCCAACTCTATCTATAACAGCTTGCGCCCGTATGCTATTGCTGATGGTCATTCTATCGGTTCATTTTATGGTTTTGTCACAGACGGTATCTGGAACTCACGCGAGGAAGTCATTAATAGTAAGCAATTCCAAACCCAATATCCAGATTACACAGTGAACGGTTCTGACGCGGCTACAGAAGAAATAATTCGTAGAGACTGGATCGGTGAACTTAAATATAAAGATCTTGATGAAGACGGTTTTATCACAGACCAGGATCAAACATGGATTGGAGATGCAAATCCTAAGTATTTTTATGGATTCAATATGGACCTGACCTGGAAGAATTTCGATTTCAGCATTCTTTTTCAAGGTGTGGAAGGAAATGACGTATTCAATATGAACTCATTACGTTTTTATAACCTGGGACAGACCCAGAACGTTCCATACTACGTATATGAACAATCATGGAGCATAAATCCCAATAGCGGAATTGCCCCTAAGATATTCAATTATTCAGGACGTGACATTCGTTTTTCCAGATTATATCTAGAAGACGGCTCTTATTTAAAATTACGCACTCTATCCATAGGATATACAATTAGAAAACCATTTCAGTTCATAAATAGCGTACGGTTCAACGTGGTTGCCAATAACTTGTTGACCTTCACCAAATACCGCGGATATGACCCTGAGGTTAATTCTTTTGGCTCCACGCCTTCTTTAAGGGGTATTGATTCTGGAGCCTATCCCCAGCAGAGAAGCTTTACTTTGGGACTTAATGTTATTTTTTAATTAATAAAAACGAATCATGAAGAAAATACTATTGATAATGATATGCTCGATGGCAGCATTTGTAACAAGCTGTTCATTGGAAGAAACCCCTTATTCTATCACATCAGAGAAATTAGGTCAGACTGAAGAAGGAGCAGAACAACTAGTAACCGGTATCTATGCAACTTTTTGGGATAACTGGTGTATGGAACAGACGTATATGGCCTGGATGGACTACGACAACGATCATTGTGGGGCTCCAGCTTGGGTACTCAGTTCTGCAGGTAGCGGCGATATCACCGGACACTATGCCTATAATACAAACAATGATTTGTGGAGTGTCTTTTATAGAATGAGCAGTCGGGCAAACAAAGCTAAAGAAGCTCTGGAATCTACAGATTCTTATCAGACAGAATCCGCTGTCAGGCAGTTGTATGGTGAAACGCTTTTTCTACGGGCATTCGCTTATTTCCATCTGGTAAGAATGTATGGTGCCGTCCCATTGAGATTATCTTCGGAAGCAGAGACAGATTGTCCCAGAGCTTCCGTAGAAGCAGTCTACAACACAATTGTCAATGACCTGGAAACTTGCTTAGAATACATGTATTATACATCAGAAGGCAATGTCGGCGCTTGGGGGCATGCAGATAAAACTGCTGCAGCACTATTATTGGCACGCGTATATTGCACTATGGGTTCCAGCGCATTAACCTGCAAAGGAAATACAGAAATAATTGTAGATATCAAGGGAGTGGATAAAAAATATACCTGCAATGCAGTTGAAGGAGCTGAAAACATAGATGCCCAGCAGTGTTATCAACGTGCAAAAGAGCTTTGCGACATGGTCATTGCACGAAGAGGTGTTGATTTTGATTTAGTAGAAGGGTATCTAAACCTTTGGGGTGGTAACAATAGGAAAAACAAAGAATTTGTATGGGGAGCAACCAGTGTAAGTGACGTAGACTTTCAAACATCAGGTTTACATAGCTATTACACTCCGGCTCCTTACGGTGGCAGTGGCGCATGGATATATATGGCCCCTAATCTATATACCCAATTTGACAAAGAGGATGACCGTATTGTGCACGGTGTATGGCATTACTTCCTAACAAGCTACACCTCCACAAAATGGGTTTCTTTTCCCTCTCTCTCGGACGAATATAATGCAGAGAGTCTACCGGACAATCTAAAAGCTTTTGTTCCTGATTTTAACGCGGAATATAAATACGGAGTGCCATGTCTGACTAAATGGTATAAAGGTGATATCTCTAATCCAACCTTCTTTAAACAGAAAGAAGCGTCACAATCAGAACAAGATGTAATTTTAATTCGCTATGCAGAAGCATTCCTGCTCAGAGCTGAAGCAGAAGTAGAATTGGGGGATATAACAGCTGCAATGAAAGATATTGATGTCATAAGAAAACGGGCAAAAGCTACAACCCTATATACAAATAAGGTGACCGATAAGATAGAGGCAAGAAGTTTAGTCCTGAAAGAACGTGCTTTGGAATTTTGCCAAGAATTCAATAGGAAATTTGACCTTTTACGGTGGGGACTATATTTAGACGTTATGAACGACACACAATTCATTGTCTGCGGCTCAGCCAACCGATCTACCATTCGCTCAAAAAAGAACTTACTATATGCAATTCCGACTGCAGAAATTGCTGAGAACAAATTAATAGGAGCTAATAATTACGGTTATTAAGAGAAACAAAACATGAAAAGAATTATATTTCTAATGTTAGGATGGGGACTATGCCTGATAGTCCAAGCACAAACAACAAATTTTAGCAAATTGAACTTTGGTTGTGATGGCAGCAGCACTACCTCTGGCAACCAATGGTCAAAGACCGTAGTCGATTTATTGGGATTTGCATCACACCATAATGTTGCAGTTGGTTCGTCTACCTTTGCATGCCATCCTGATACACAAGATTACAACAGTGACAACTTTGCCGGAATTTCAGATGGATGGAAGCCTACAAAAGATAAGAAAGAATTGCAAATGAGACATAATAATGTATCCAAAGTACATATTCAGAAATTTATCTCAGAAGTAAAGGACGGTGTTTATCCCGCACCCGATGTTTTCGTTTTTGCAATGGGCTCAAATGATACAAAACTTGATGGAGTTGCAGAAGCATTATCAGCAAGAACGCTGGACGATGTTAATGTGACGACCATGGCAGGAGGGGCAAGATGGGCAATTCAAACTATACTTGAGAACTTCCCGGAATGCCGTGTATTCGTATGGTTGCCTATACAGACCGGGGACAAGGCAAAAAATGAAATGCATCGGAAACGAAATGAAGTGTTGCGCCAAGTCAGTCAAGCTTTATCCGTTCAGGTTATTGATTGTTACGGCGAAAGCGGTATTAGTCAGTTTTTCGAAAATTCCAACACCCGTGGGCGCTATCTAAAGGATGGAGTACATCCGGATATAGAAGGGCAACGATTGATAGGACGTTACATTGCTAAAGAGATTCGTAACAACTTCTTTTAAAAAGAACAGAATAATAACATTGGAAGATTCTTAGATGAGCTACCAATATTTACAAAAAGCTAAAGAGAATGAAAAAGAATATATCAATCATTTATTTTCTGCTGTTTGTGTATAGCATAGCAAACGCTCAAGATTCTTTGTATTTCAGAGCAAACGCCTATAAAGAACAGCTGGACAATTATTACAGCATGGATGAGAAAGATTTTCCTAAACCAGGAAGCATTCTTTTTATCGGCAGTTCCTCATTGGGCATGTGGAAAAATACCGGCAGTTATTTCCCCAATCATAGGGTTTTAAATCGTGCATATGGCGGTTCATGGATCAGCGACTATTTATACCACTATCAACGCCTGGTAGTAGCCTACAAACCGGCACAGATAGTGTTGTTATGCGGTGCGAATGATCTTTATAATGGCGTATCCATCGAACGTGTTTTCGAAGACATTAAGTGCTTCTGCCGTTTATTGGATATTCATCTTCCTGGCGTTCCGGTTATTCTCCTTTCTTTTCATCCATCCCCTTCTATGCCCGACTGGATTCCAAAGGAAAGAGAGGTGAACAAACTGATACAAGACTACTTCAAAGACAGCCACCAAGTTACCTACGTTGATATAACATCATGTCTATATGACAAGAATGGAGCTTTACCTGAAAAGTTCTATATTAGTGACAGGCTTCATCCCAGCGTACTTGCTTATAAAGAATTTGCCAAAATAATAGAACCTTATCTCATTAATAACAAATAACCCTGATTAATAATCACATACAATATTTTATTTATTAAAATGAAAAGAATACTTTTATGTTTGAGCGTTCTCATATGCACCTTTACCAACGCTCAGGAAACCGTCTACAAGACAATTGAAAATTTAACCTATGCAACATCGCAAGATGCATATGCTCAAGAACGGTGCAAGTTAGACATCTATTATCCTGAAAATCTAAAGGATTGCCCAACTGTAATATGGTTTCATGGAGGAGGATTGACTAGTGGCAATAAGTCCATTCCAACCAAATTAAAGAAAAGTGGCATGATAGTGATAGCTGTAAACTACCGTTTACTTCCCAAAGTAACAATCTCGGAATGTTTAGGCGATGCGGCAGCAGCCATAGCCTGGACTTTTAAAGAAGTAGAAAAATACGGAGGAAACAAAAAGAAAATATTTGTTTCCGGCCATTCGGCAGGCGGCTACCTCACTGCAATGATTGGATTAGACAAAAAATGGTTAAAAGAGTACAGTATAGATGCAGATTCCCTTGCAGGTCTGATTCCCTTTAGCGGCCAAGTCATTAGTCATTTTTCCTATCGTAAAATGAATGGTATTGATAATCTACAACCTACTATCGATGAATTCGCCCCATTATTTCATGTCAGAAAAGATGCCCCCCCTTGATACTTATAACCGGTGATCGGGAGTTAGAGCTTTTGGGACGTTATGAGGAAAACGCTTACATGTGGCGGATGATGAAACTTGTCGGGCATGAAGACACTTATCTTTATGAAATCGGCGGGCATGGGCATGGTCCTATGGGTGAACCTGCTTTCTATATATTGCACCAACAGATAAAACGGATATTAAATACTCCCGCAAAACAGTGATATAATGCAAATCAACAGAAAGATTTTTACCATAAATTACACAATTTAATAACATGAAGAATATGAAATGATTTTTCTCTTTTAACAGTTCCAACGTCACTCTTCTTGATATTACTTCTATGATGTATGGAACTAATGGCAAACTTAGAGAAGAACTCTATCTAAAAGACCGATTACATATCACTCTGGAAGCCTATCGCATGATAGCAGATAAGCTTGAGCCATTATTAATAAGAAATAGGAATTAATAAACAGTCAAAAAAAGAAAGGAGAAAACACACTCATTATCAATATTTTAAATATTTCATCAGAGTTATACTAAAAAATATCATGCATTTTATTTGCATATTAAATAAAAAGCCGTACCTTTGCACCCACAAAACGATAACATCGCGGAGTGGAGCAGTTGGTAGCTCGTTGGGCTCATAACCCAAAGGTCATTCGTTCGAGTCGGATCTCCGCAACTACAATGAGGATAAAAGGTTTTATAAACCGTTTTATCCTCATTTTTTTAATTCCCATCAAGGACAGAAAAAAATGTTGGGTCAACGTAACAATCTGAGGTATTTTATATTTAAGCATATAATTTAGCAAGT
>ENA-UOOC01000053-UOOC01000053.1-human-gut-metagenome-genome-assembly--contig:-C48old-NODE-53-length-129376-cov-27.199426_pt1 | contig 129376 bp, 126 predicted proteins | sample MGYA00242469_ERZ724016 | MGnify/ENA metagenome assembly ERZ724016 | reverse complement strand
ATTAGATAATTCAATGTAAAAAATAATGGTCGTTTTTACGGGAGATTAAAACAAATGCGAGCCTATTATAAATTTCAGCACCAAATACTTAAAGATATGATATTGAATTACGATTCTGATTTGTTAAAACGAATCATTGATGGTAAAAACAATTTTGGTGCAACGCAAATTATTGATACCGCCATTGAAAAAGCGTGCTTATCTGAATTTGTATCATATAAAATTGACTTTATTAAGATTGGTGGCATAAATGCCCTGAAATATAGATTTACGACCTCTGCTATGCCTATCTCTGTTACGGACTGTGCCTATATAGTAATTTTAGTGAAAGAACAAAATTATTATTTTACCGCAGAGTACAGTATGGTTCCAAATCAATTTGCTTTATGCCGTTGGGGTGAAAGTGCACATTATAATTATGGTTTCTACCCCGATGATAATGAAGAAGAGATTATAAGAAAAATATGCACCATTGTAGGTGAAGATGACGAAAATCAATCTTTAGATGAGAGTAAAATTGTACATAAACCATTAGAAAAACAGGAAAAGGAGATAAATAAAATGATTATACACAAAACGTTTGGTCTTGATTTAGGAACAACTAATAGCACCCCGTCCGTTTTTATTAACGGTGCAAGTTTTTGCCCCGAAGACGGAAAACTTAAAACGATTCCGTCGTTAGTAGCTAAGAAAGACGATAAATTTATCGTGGGTGTTGCGCCTAAAAATAATCCCCATATAGAAAAAATTCGTTCTATCAAAAGGATGATGGGTAAAGAAGAACCTGCCGTTTTAAATGGTCAGAATTATTCTCCTGAAGAAATATCTGCCGAAATCGTAAGATATTGTGCGGAAATGCTTAATAAGCAAGTGGAAAAACCAGAAAATGTTATTTATGACAGAATCGTTATAACCGTTCCTGCCTATTTCTCTATCGCTCAAAAAGATGCAACTCGCAAAGCGGGAGAACTTGCAGGTTTAGAGGTTTTAATGCTTTTAGAAGAGCCGACTGCAGCGGCTATAAATTATACCGTTAAAAACAACGTAAATAGCGGTGTGTTTATGGTGTACGATTTAGGCGGGGGAACGTTTGACGTTTCTATTATCGAAAAAATAGAAAACATACCCGTTGTTTTGGCTACTGCCGGTAACAACTTCTTGGGTGGTGATAACTTTGACAACCTTCTCGCTCGTTACTTTATTGATGTCCTTAATAATGATTTAGGCTATGATATTGATTTAGACTTAACCAAAAAGGAAGATTTACATAAGTATAACGCTTTACTTCTTGCGGCAGAAAACGTTAAGAAAAATCTTTCTCAAAATGATACTTACACTATTAGTTATTATGACGTATTCAAGGACAATTCAGGGGTTGACCTTATTATTGAAGATTTTTCAAGAGCAAAATTTGAAGAACTTATACGTGATAAAATCGTAATCGACAGTTTTAACGAATGTCAAAAAGCATTAGATGCTTTTGTTGCAAGCGGCAGACAGCTTTCTGAAATTACGGGCGTTTTAATGGTTGGTGGATCAAGCCATATCCCTTACGTTCGCAATGCTGTTAAAGAAAAATTTGTTGATAGCGGAATGATTAAAGAGTTGATTATTGCAGACCCCGACTTGGCAGTTGGATATGGTGCAGGCATTGTTGCAGCAACTCAGCCTATGAAAATTGAAGATGCGGAAAACGGAATTATCGTTGAGATTAACGCTCCATATATGTTTGACGGGACAATGAATGTGTCGGGTAAACTTATCAAAGGAAAGGTTGATACAGTCGGGCTTATTTCTAACGGAAAAGAAATTAAAGCAACTATTCAAAGCGACGGAACTTTCTCCGCAGATATTGATGGTGCTTATGAAAAATTAGAATATAAGTTCTATTTTGGAGATAATACAGTTGCTAATATAACGGAATCTGTAGAAAAGAACAATTTAATTGCTCCTACACCTGTTCAAAACGAAACTATCCGTATAGAAATCGTTGATTTGGAAAGACAAGAAACGGAAGATTATCCGTTAGTAAATAAAGGCGAAGCGCTTCCTTGTTCAGCAAGCCACAACTTCAAGATTAACGAATATAGTCGCGAACAAATCATTCTCCCCGTTAAAGAAGGTTATCGCGAAATTTATAGTCTTATTATTGACGTGCCTGAAAATACTCCACTCGGTAGTCGAGTAACTGTAAACACCGAAATTGACGTATTAGGAAAAGTTACCTTAAAAGTATTGCTTAATAATAAAGAAATTAAGGGTAAAGTTGTTTATGCAGAAACAAAAGATATGGACGACTCCACCCTTATGGATATTGAAGAAAAATTCTACGATAAAATTGAAAACGTTCGCGGTGAAGCAAAGGCTGAATTTGTTGCAAGGCAAGAAAATATCACTCGTGAGCTCAATGAAGCCGTTGCGAACTCTGATAAAAACCATTATACCGATGCTCTCAATAAGTATGAAACACTCGTTCGTGAACTTCCAAGTTCTATTAGCGATTTAACGGAAGAAGATTTTGATGAAATAGAAAAAGAAATAAGAGAATTAGCAGCAAAACAAGAGGATATTAATCTTTCTAAAATCGAAGACGAGATTTTCTTTGGTAAAAGAGCTTTAAATAGAAAAGATTATAAACAAGCACAAGAGCGTTATGAACATTTAAAAGGGTTCAAAGGTTCATTAGAGGTTCGCTCTAATCCGAGAGTGTGGCTTATTCTTTGGGTTAAGCATATTACGGATATTTTACAAGATGCAGAGAATTTGCAACGTACAATTAATGATTCTTATTTAAGTAACGCTATTGCTCAAGAAGTTAGAACGGTAAATCTGTTCTTAAATACCATTGATTGGGATGAAATCGAAAATAAATCTGATGAAGAATGCAAAGAAATTTCTGATAGATTGATTAGCACTTCTCATAGATTGTTGTCCTTACTTGAACAAACGGGAGTTAAGGAAATTAGCGATAAAGTTAAAAACTTCAAAGGAAGAGTGAGCAAAGACTAATGGGACAATTTGATTATTTTTCTGCGCAAGCATTAAATCGTAAGAACGATTACTCTGTATATGTTTGCCCCGTATGTGGGAATGAAAATATTATAAATTCTACAGAGTGCAAATATTGCCGTTACTCTCTTAAAGAGTTTGAAGGAATATATTTTTCTCATTATAACAATTATAATGAATCTCTTGCATTAATTGAAGAGAAAAAGTTTTTTAACGCTTACGAAAAAATAATAACCTTTTTGGATTATTACCCCAAAGATATAGACGCTCAACACTTAAGATTATATATTTTATATCTCTTAAAAGATGAAGAGTTTTCAACTAAAGCGGAAACCTATTCCCAAGAGAACAGTGATAGATGGGTAATAAAACTTATAGATGCGCCTGAAAATGTTTCCATTAAGGATTTTCAAAAGAAAACGCTGTTCAAAGGCGAAAGCATTTTAACTTCTTCATATAAAATCGCAACCGCAAAGCAAGAAGAAAGAAACAAAACTATAGTTCATCTAAAAGATTTGACTAATCGTTTATATGAGATTTACATAAAAATAAAGATGTTAAAAGGCAATAACCCTATTTTTGCTGAAATGAAACTCTTTTATGAGAAAATCTATATAGAATTTCTATTACGCAATGGGATGAATATAACGGATTATTTAGGGCTGAATTATAACGATTTGACGGAAGAGCAAAAAAAGATTTTAGGTTCGGTAGATACCATAGAAGACAAAAAGAAATCTGACGGCACAATCGTTAAAGTGTTTATGCCTGAAATTCGTTATAATAGTATCTTATTACAACAAGCGAAAATCACAGTAAATGTTCATCCTAAGAAAAATCCACAGGAGAAATAATGGATATACAGTTTAAGAAAGAATCGTTGTTTGATAAATTTAGTTTATCTACAACTTTATCTAAAGGTGAATTGTTGCGATTGTTTCAGACTCGCCCTGATTTACGTAAAGAATTGCCCGTTTTTATTCAAACAATAAATAATGAGCAAAAATTATATGTGGAAGAACTTTTTACTACCTTTTTAGACGGAAAAAACTTTACCATTGAAGAATATTTGCAAGAACAAAAAGGCAGAAAGAATTTAGAAGATACCCTTCCGACTGAAATTGTTGAGCCTGCTGCGGTAAATCCATATAGAAAAAGACTTGCTGTATTAGTAAATGTTGTTAGAAGATTTGATGAAGTTGTTTCCGTATTAAAAATCAGCGGTAAAACTTTCGACGAATTAGTAGATACAACAGAACACTTCCAAGAAATAAGAAAAGAACTTCAATATGCGCGCGTAGATAATGACGGCAATATTTTCCGTTCTTTTTGCGAATGTTTATGGAAGGAAATAGAAAATGCTATTTCTTCTTCTATTAAAAGCCAAAATAGTAAAACTGTTAATTCTACGTATAGAATTTTAGGTACAGTAACAAATTCAGAGTTGAAAAAGAAATTTATAGGCGCTTTTGCTACGCATACTTCAGATTTCTTTGATTCCTTCTCTACGCGATTAGAAGATGAACAAGTATATAAATCAAGCATTGATTTTGCTTGTGGATTAAATGTATCTTTGTTTAAGAACAAGGATATTTACACTTCTTTCAAGTTCTTTTGTGGCAAATTAACCGATAATGCAGAAAATAATGAACCATATCTATTTGAACACTTTCCAAAATTAATAGAGAGATTAAAACCTTCGGATATAGGAGCTTTGTTTGAAGGCTTCGCTTCGTGTTGTTTTCAATTGGTTAAGCTTGAAAATATTGAAAACAATACGTACGATAAAATTTCTAAAACGGCAGAAACCGCAAGACAACTTTTGCCACTAATAGATGAAGATGATATCGAAGAAGGAAAACTTGATATTGTAAAAATCTTAATTGGTCTTGCAGATAACGGCGAAGAATGGTATTCTACTTACCAAACGCACATTAAAAACATAGTAAACAAAACAAAACTTTCGGAGAGTTTATATGAAGTGTGTTATATGATATATCACGCTTCGTCACTAAAAGAATATAGAATAGCATTTTCAAACCTTTTATCAGACGTTTCAGGATTTAATACTGAATTAGTATTAATGATACAAAAGAAGGAACGTTTGGAGTCTGTTTGTGAAAGCACGAAAGATAAGGGAAAGTATATCCTTTACTCTACAATAAAATCCCAAATCGGTGATGAAATACCAACGCCTAAAGATATTGATAATTTCATTTTGAAATATTACGCATTATCAATAATCAATTCTGAATTAAAGCAATTCTTTAAGAACATACAACAAATGGTTTTCACTCCATTAATGATGTTAGACAACGTACCTACATATAGTTTTGGCTACGGTGGGCTGACTCCTAAAGGCGAATTTATGAAAGATTTGTTTATGGAGTTACCAAACGATTGGGAAATTGACTTGGGAGGAACTAAAATAGTTGTTCGAGACTTTTTACGTAGCAAGTTGAATTGTTATTCGGGTTCTAATTACGGAAATTCAAAGTCTAAAACTTATATGATTAAATGTGACAACGCTATTTCCGCAAGAAAAGCCCCAAGCGCTACAACAAGCAAATCTGCTACCACAACAACGACCACTTCGTCAACTACGCCTTCAACTTCTAGTTCGGGGCCAAATGGAAAAGTTTTCTGCGGGGTGTTATCCGCAATAGCATTCCTAATTATGATTATCTGCTTTGCTTATGAAGTTCCTGTCGGCGGCGTGATATTCTTAATTGTAGCAGTTGCTTTGTTGATTGGAGCTGTTAAATACGACGATATTAAAGACAACGGCAAAGCGTTAACAGCAATAATTTTAATTCCTATAATTTTATGTTGTATATTTGTTCCGATTGTCAGAAATGTAAACTCTTCATCAAGCTCATCAAGTTCGTCAGGCTCTTCAGGTGGCGGCGGATGCAATAATAGCGAATATGCCGTAACCTTAAATAAAGACGGCGGAGATGGCGGAACAAGCACTGTGTACGTGGAATACGGAGATTCAATGCCATACGCAACCGCACCAACAAAAAGTGGCTATGAATTTGGAGGTTATTACACGTCTAGAAATGGTGTTGGCACGCAATACTATACAGCTTCAATGTCAAGCGCGAGAACTTGGAATAAATCATCAAATACAACATTATACGCTTATTGGATTGAGGAAGATGACAGTATTGCTTTAACGGAAAATAACTTTGAAACTTATTTTAACTTTTCTTCGAGTTGTTCAGTTTCTAGATATGATTATAGTTCTTCAGGTGCCGCTACATACTCTTTCTCTATATCGCCGAAAAGCTCGTTTAGATATTCTAATTCCGATAACCCTTCTTCTATTACGGTAACAATTGGTCTTGATATTTCTTCATTGAGCACATCTTACGGAAAACCATCGGAATACAAAATAACAGTTACTTTATATAAATCATCGGGTTATTCTTATTCGGGGTCTAGAAATTATAGCGTAGGTGCATATGAAAAATATTGGATAGATGGAATATATGATGTGGATGCAAAAATCTATAATTAAAGGAGTGCGTTATGGCTATTAGATACACAATTACTAACTATTCTTGTCCGCATTGTGGCAAGGTTTTTAAGACGGATTCTTGGTCTCAAGTGGGATACTTGCTATTAATCGTAGGAACGGCTTTTCTATCGTTATCTTGGTTTCTTTCAATTGCTATTATGAGAGCGATATTCGGTAGTTCTGATATGCCTAGTGTGGGAAGTCCTTTTCGAACTTGTGAACATTGTGGTAAAAAATTTTTGTCTTATGAACATCAAGAATGGAACACGTTAAACACAAGTTCTAAAAAAATATGGTCTTATCGTCTTATTCTTAGGGTTTTATATGCATTAAGTGGTTTTGTCCCCCTATTTCTATTGTCACAATTTTTTTGGGGGTCAAACCACGAGTCAGATAGAACAATAGCGTTGATTTTTTTAATTCTTGCTATTGTAATTGTTTTGATAATTGCCATCGCACATTATTTTTGGAAACAATATGGACAAAAAAATGAAATAATCTTAAACCAAGCGGATTTTGATATAGTAAAAGCATCTTTAAAAAGAACAGGCAATGACTTAAATATGGAAAATCCGCCCTTAAAAATAAAAGATAGCGGAATGATTTACGGGGTCAGTCAGCAAAAAAGCATCAAAAAATCGACTTACACGTCACCCCAAGATAATGAGGTAAAATCAGTATTTGATATTTTAGAACATAAAGAAAATTCAAATTATGGTTACAGTGTTGATAATCCTATACTGCTTTCTTCTATTCCGGAGGAATATTCTTATTTGTCTTCTCTGAAGGCAAAAGGTATAAACAAAATGATAATAGGTATAGATAGAAAAGGTTCTATTAGTAATGGTGATGGACTTTTAGATTTATGGGAAATAACAGTGATAGATTATAATTCTCAAAGAAAAGAAACTATCAAAATATATATTAATCCTTACGCGACAAGAAGCAATTATTCAATTTGTCCTAAGGATTTCAAGTTTAAATAAAAACACAAAGAACTCATAAAAAACGGTAGATTAAAAATTCTGCCGTTTTTTATGCCTAATTTATATAAATATACTCATATCGTATTGACATTTAATAATTTTTCGGGTATAATAATATAAAATAGGAATAAAAAGTATATGAAAGAAAACGTTATCGGTTACAGAATTAAATTATTGAGAGAAAAGGCAAAACTCTCGCAGGCAAAACTTGCTACGGCGCTTGGCGACGTAAAGCAACCCGTTCTCGCCCGTTACGAGCTTGGCTCTATTATGCCTTCCTATCCCGTGCTGATTAAAATTGCCGATTACTTTGACGTATCAACGGATTATCTTCTCGGCAGGACGGATAAACCCGAAGGAAAACTTTACGGACAACCTAAATTAGAAAAGTCCGACCGTATGGAAGAGTTTATCGAAATGTGTTTCGACCCAAGCACTAACGCACACGCAAAACTCAAAGAAACCTTAAAGAAAATGCTTGAAGAACAGCAAGGAGAGCGAAAATGAAAGCCGTAATATACGCCCGATATTCTTCAGATAGTCAACGTGAAGAATCCATCGAAGGTCAGCTTCGCGAGTGTTTAGAATACGCCGGAAAAAACGGCATAACGGTAATAGCGAATTATATCGATCGCGCGATGACGGCAACGTCGGATAATCGCCCCGATTTTCAACGTATGATTAAAGATAGTTATAAACACTGCTTTGATATGGTTATCGTGTGGAAGTTAGACCGTTTTTCTCGCGACAGATACGACTCTGCCCATTACAAACATATTCTTAAAAAGAACGGCGTGAAAGTGGTTTCGGCGAAAGAAAATATCAGCGACGGACCCGAAGGAATTATCTTGGAAAGTATGCTCGAAGGCATGGCGGAGTATTATTCGGCGGAACTTTCCGTGAAAGTAAAGCGCGGTTTGAAAGAAAACGCATTAAAAGCGAAAGTCAACGGCGGACAAATTCCCTTCGGCTATTATATCGACGAAAATCAAAAACTTGCCGTCGAAGAGACGCTTGCGCCGATTGTTTTGGAAGCGTTTACGATGTATGCCGACGGATATCTGATAAAAGACATCGTTAAACGCTTTAACGAAAAAGGCGTCGTAACGAAATATGGAAAGAAAATTTCGTATAATATGGTGCAGTACATGCTTACGAACCGCAAATACATCGGCGAGTATCGGTATAACGACATTGTAATCCCCGACGCGGTGCCCGTCATAGTTAGTAAAGACTTGTTTGAACGAGTCAGACGGCGAATGGAAAAGAACGCCCGCGCGCCTGCACGGCATAAAGCGGAAGACGATTATTTGTTAACGACGAAACTTTTTTGCGGCCGGTGCGGCGCGATGATGGTAGGCGAGACGGGAACGGGAAGAAACGGGGTGCACCGCTATTATAAATGCGTGAATGCGAAAAAGCATACCTGCGGCAAGAAAGCGGTACAGAAATTGTGGATAGAAGATTTAGCTGTGCAAAAGGCTTTGGACATATTGCACGACGAAACTGTGGTAGAGTATCTTACGGAGCGAATTTACGAATTGCAGTCAGACGAAAACCCGCGATTGCCGCGACTGAAAGAGCAAATGGCGGAAGTGGAAAATAAGATACAAAATATCATAAAGGCGATAGAGCAAGGAATTATTTTCGATTCTACAAAAGAACGGCTGGCGGAGTTGGAGCGAGAGAAAAGCGAACTCGACCTGACGATTGTGCAGGAGCAAATAAAAAAGCCGTTTCTCACGAAAGAGCAAATTCGATTTGGAATTGAGAAATTCAAGCAGTTGGATATTTCAACGAAAGAAGGGAAACAGCGGCTGATAGACGGATTTATCAATGCGATATACCTTTACGATGACAAGATAACATTTACGTTTAACTACAAGGACGGAACAAAAACAGTATTCCTTTCGGAACTAAACTGCACCCCGCCCGGTTCGGATTTGAAATGCCTTGCGGCACCAAGTGTGATGGTCTATAAGTCTTTTCTTATAGACCATCATTTTTGCATTTTCAGGGGCATTTTCGCCCCTTTTTGAGCAATTTCATAGCAAATCACCAGACCGAGTAACGGAGAACCCGTTGCCCGGTCTTTTTTTATGTCTAAAAAAAGCGTGATTTCACACTTGAAGTCTGTCGGACTATAAGCACCGTCCAACAGGACTTGAATATATTCAATTTTCACACTTAATCTATTTAGAAAAATATTGACTTTATTTTTCAAATATGATATCATAAATTCATAATACTATGATATCACTTTGGGGAAATGTTTTATGAATAATACTAAAACTCCAACTGCCGAAAAAAAGATATTTCCGCTACGACTACCGCCTGACTTATATAAGAAGGTGAGAAATGAAGTGCAAAAGGAAAAAGATAAAGGCAATTATGCTTATAGTATAAATGATTATTTAACAGAAATTATTAAAATTGCGACGGAGAAAAAGACTAAATGAATAGATATAGTATAATTGAATGCATTGGCGAAAAATATCATGTTGGCAATACAGAAACTGGCGAGTTTAGTTATGCGAAAGCATTAAAATTGGTCGGTAAAGATATAAAAGATTATCAAAAGGCTGCTGTTGGAACGAAGCATCAATATTTAGATATCCGTTTTGAGAATGAACGCCTAGCAATATTGGTTGAATGCAAAAGTAAATTTAGCAGATGGGATAAAGCGAAAATTCAATCTCAATTACAAGATTATGTTCGTTATGAAAAGGCATACTCAAACAAAAAAATAGTAGCTATTCTTGCCGAAACCGAAGGTAACGATATTTGGGTCTGGTTCGGTCAATCCGTTATAATTGATGACGCCCACAAGGTTACTGCTGAAAGAGTATTGCGTTCGTTCAAAGAATATGAGGACCTTTGTTTTGGAAAAGTCAATGACAAAATTAAGGTTGTTGATTCGATAAAATCTCTAAATGAGAAACTCCATTCCGACGGGATAAATGAAAAACTGCGCAGTCAATTTGTGGGAACATGTCTACTAGCATTAAAAAATGGTTTAAATTATGCAAATATCAAAGAAACTTTGGATCCCAAAACCGGAAAAACCTTATTGCCTGAAAAAATTATTTTAAGGGATATAAAGAATATTCTTGAGGGGTTACTTACAAAGAGTGGAAGTATAGATTTAAACAAAGCAGGAAAGTTAACAATTTTAAATAACAAAGTTCTTGATGACCAAGATGTAGAAAGCCTTACATATGACGAATTAAAAGATATATTGACATATATAGATGACAATGTAGTCCCATATATTAACGATAATAGCACTGCTGGACAAGATTTGTTAAATCTGTTTTTTACTACGTTTAACAAGTATGTGGGAAAGTCGGATAAGAATCAGGCATTTACTCCCGATCATATTTGTGATTTTATGAGTAAAGCGGTTGGTGTTAATAAAAACTCAAGAGTATTAGATCCATGTTGTGGAAGTGGTGCATTTCTGGTTAGGGCTATGACTGATGCTATGGATGACTGCGATACAGAGGAAGAACGTAATGCAGTTAAGAAAAATCAAATATTTGGTATAGAGTATGAAGACGGTGCATTTGGACTTTCTTCAACAAATATGTTAATTCACGGCGATGGTAATTCTAATGTAATACAAGCCTCAATGTTTGAACGTGGCAAATGGATTGAAGAAAAAGATATCAATATAGTTTTGATGAACCCGCCATACAATGCAACTAAAAAGTGCTGCAATCCTGATTATACTAAATGTTGGAGCGACAAACAAAAGGAGGATCCATCTAAAGGATTGCACTTTGTTGAGTATATTGCTAAACATGTTTCTAAGACTGCCAAAATAGCAGTTTTATTACCTATGCAAGCCGCAATAGGAAATAGTAGTGAGACAAAAGAGTTTAAGAAAAAGATGCTTGATAGTTATACTCTCGAAGCAGTTTTTTCATTGCCTAACGAAATGTTTTATCCGGGAGCGTCTGCAGTAGCATGTTGTATGATTTTTGATTTAACTCAAAAACATGAACGTGCGAACAAAGCAACATTCTTTGGATATTATAAAGATGATAAATTTATAAAAAGAAAGGGACTTGGGCGTGTTGAAAAAACAGATGTTAATGGTAATAGTCTATGGGCAAAAGTAAAGGAAACGTGGCTTGAGTTATACAAGAACAGGAAAGAAGTTCCCGGACTATCTGTTATGCACAAAGTAACGTGGAAAGACGAATGGCTTGCCGAAGCCTATATGGAAACGGACTATTCCACGCTTACGCAACAGGATTTTCAGCAAACGATAAACGATTATCTTTCATTTTTAGTTAAAGAGGGTACCGTATATGAATCTTAATACAGAAAAATGGATAGATTTTCAAATTGAAAAGCTATTTAATGTCGAGGCGGGAAAATACTATTATAGCGATGAATATTCCGAAGGGGATACCCCCTATTGCTCTGCTTCAGCTGAAAATAATGGGGTTGCTAAAAAAATAGATTTGTTAGCTGATTTTGAAGGGAATAAGATTATTACTGGAAAAGTGGGATGCACAACTTTTTATGAGCCTATGTCATTTTGTGCTACAAGTGATGTTAATGTTTTGACGGCAAAATTTGATATGACGCCAGCAATTGGTTTATTCATTGCAACAGTAATAAACAAAAATGAAAACTATCGTTGGAATTATGGCAGACAATGTAGAGTAGGAAACACGAAAAAAATTACAATTAAATTGCCTGCCGTCATGCACAGTGATGGATGCTATGTTATAGATCAAGATAGAAAATACTCAAAGCATGGATATATTCCTGACTTTGCTTTCATGGAGCAATATATTAAGTCGTTACATTATAAAAGCATTACAACTCAAATAAGCAATAAACATGTTGTGGAATTAGATACTTCTTCTTGGAAAAATTTTTATTTGCATAAAATTTTTAATGCAACGATGGGAAATGGAATTGATGCTATTTCTACAACGCATGAAAATCCCGTATTTAACTATGTTGGTAGAAGTGCAAATAATAATGGCGTAACCGATATAATAGATGAAATAGCTGGAGAAAAGGTATTTCCCGCTGGTGCAATAACATTGCCGCTTGGTGGTAGTATAGGGGCTTGTTTTCTTCAAACAAAACCTTTTTATACTGCTCAAAATGTGGCGGTGTTGTTAGAAAAAGTACCTTTGTCAATTGCCGCAAAAATGTTTATAGTGAGCATCATCAAAACCGAGTGTTTAATTAAATTTCAGCCATTTGGTCGAGAATTAAATGCCCATTTTAGAAAAGATTTTATTCTTAGATTGCCAGTCAAACATAATAGGGGAAAAATAGAGATTGACAGCAGAAATATTTTCTCAGATGAAGGCTATATTCCAGATTGGCAATGGATGGAAAACTTTATAAAAGAACTTCCTTATAGTGATAGAATATAACCTTTAGGTAAATAAAACTACTTATCGTCCGACACACTCCCGAAAAGTGCCTTAAAAACGAGATTTTGTCATACATACACAAAAAAGACAATCCGAAAGGGTTGTCTTTTTTTCATGCGGCAGCGGACTTGAAACAAAACTACGTTTTGTCGGCAAACGGCGCTGCGTTGGTTTGCCCCTGCACGCTGTGCAGTTGGCGCAATGCTTTGCAAGTAAACTTGCTCGCTTATGCTATTACGCTCGCTTCGCTCACTACAAGTCCTGTTGTCCGCACCAAAAATCGACGGAGTGCTGCTGAAAGACCTTTGGGCGGACGTGAGTTTCGCAGGATTTATGTACTGCGGATAATGAATTTGTTTGGCTGGCAATATCCGTATCCCGACAAAAAACAATGTTTAACACTCAAAAAAAGACCGATAAAACGTCGGTCTTTTGTTTTTGCGGTTTGGGGGAATGTGATTAATTTTCGTCGGTGAAAATCTTTTCCTGCTTTTTGAAAGAGGTTTTGAACGTAAGGAACGAGAACTCGTTTTTCATATTTTTGAAACTTTCGGGTTTTGCCTTAAACCAGATAAGCCCGACGATCGATACCGCGACAACGGCGATGCCGATGCCCGACAGCGCGCCCAGAAAATCGATTGCGACGTCCTGCCAGGTTGCGTATCGTCCGCTTGTGAAAACGGGCAGTTGGAACATTTCCGAAATGCCTGCGACGACAAACGCCGAAAGCAAGGAAAGTGGGAGCGACACCCATCTCGGCTTAATAAGCAGGAAGAACATGCCGAACAATCCGAACCCCAGCACAAGGAAAAGCGAGAAGTGTCCGAGCCCTTTTCGTATAAGCGTGTGGAAAGGTGTCGAAGACTGACACGGTAATCGTTTTTTCGACGGTAAGGTCGGGGCGGCCGACGTACGTTGCGCGCACGGTAACTTTGCCCGATTTGTCGGACGTAAACACACCGTTTTCGTCGATTGAGCCTTCGCCTTTGACGACTTCCCATTTCACGTTTTTCGTGACGTTGCCGCCCGTATAAGCGGTGAGATCGATTTTGCCGCCTTTGACGCATCTGTCGGGGGCTACGACGGTAAGCCCGTCCACGACGTCGGGCACGGTGACGTGCAGCGTTGCCGTTATTGTATTGTCATAAATTGAAAAGTACGTAATCGTGGCGGTGCCCGGTTTATATGCGTGCAGGTGCGTTGTGGAGGCGTTGACGACGTATGAATCGGACGATTTGCTGATTATGTTTGACGGCGCGCCTTTGCTTGCGTTTATTGCCCGGAAGCCGAGTTGGCTTGTGATGACCAGGTGTTCGTCTTTTTTCATTGTAAGGCTGAACGAGCCGTCGTCGTTTTCTGTGACGCGTTGTTTATTACCAAAAGTGAATCCGGTGGCTTCCGGTTTCGAGCCTTCCACGATTCTGATTTTTTGAGAAACGGTTTTATCGCCCAGTTTTATTTCAAGATTAAGAGTTGAGTCCCCGACCGTTGGTTTTAACGGATAAAACCACTGCTTTGCGGGAAGGAAAAAGATTTTGTCGTTGGCATTATGCTTTTCCCCGTCAATCAGAATTTCTGTTTCGATAGTAGAGACGCCGTAACCGTTGTATTCGTCGTCGGTGACAGCCAGCACCGACAGTCTGTATTCTTCGCAGGTTTCAAGCGTGATTATCCCGTCTTTGGCATCTACTAAGTCGCTGCCAAGATAGATTTTTGTTTTTATTCCTTTGACTTTGTCGGGGTTGACGCCTTCGTTGTATATTTTTAAATCGTACAACACGTTGTCGGGGTTGTCTTTCGCCTTAATAACCACCCTGTGATAGCCCCATTTGGAAAGCGTGACTTTACCGTTTTCTTCGACGTTTATGTAATTTTCGGACTCGTCAAAACCGCGCTCGAAGTAAAGTTTTGAGGTGTCGGCGTTTTCAGGAAGACACTTGACGCCAAGTTCCAGAACGTCGCCCGTATAATAATGATCGACGTCGGTCAGGACTTTGCCGTCACGCCTGACGCTTTTGACAACATAGCCCGTAACGGCAGAAACAGGGGGCGCGGGCTCGTCGGTTTTCATTGCCGACTGAATGTTGTCGGACACCTTCGCCGACTGAATCGCGCTTTTATCGCCGGGCGTCAACGCCTCGCCCCAGATAAAAAGGGTGAGCGCAATCGTACAAAAAAGGGCCGTTAGCGCAAGCGCGCGAAGCCCTTTGAAATATTTGCGTTGATTTGTAGTTTCCACAAAATCCTCCCGTCCCGAAATTATTTATCGGCTTTATTGTATGCCTTCACGGATTTGTCCAGCATCTCTTTGGTAATTTTCGAGTTGCAGTACGGACAAACGCCGACGTCGTTGATAAGCTCGAACTTTGCGTTGCAGAAAGGGCAGTGGACGAGATTGAGCGTCCCCGCGCGTTCCGCCTCCATCATTTCGTAATCCTTGTCGCGCATTGTGGTTTTGTCGATGATTCTTTCGTTGTCGAGGACGAGATAACCGTCAAGATAACCTTTTTGCACCATCGTTTTGACGTCGTTTGCCACGACTTCGGGATTCCTGTTGTGAACTTCCGCAAGCATTTTCACGCTTTTGATGCCGTCGCCGACAATCTGCGCTTTGAGACGCGAGAAATATTTAAGCTGACCGAAATGAATCCATACCATCGGCGCGCCGTAAAAGCCCATAACGATAAGGATAATGCCGACGATGCCCATCGCGCGGAAAGACTGACCTTTCGTAAAACCGATGACGGTCATCACGATTCCCAAAGGGAAACCGACCGAAAGGAAAATCGCCCATAAAAGAGTCCTTCTTGTTTTTATATCGATTTTGTTCATACCTGTCTCTTAAATCGTGTCTTTGAGCCCCAAAAGATAGTCGGAAGATACGCTGAACACTTTCGCAACCGCAACGATGTAACTTGCCTTAGGCTCGTTTACGCCGTTTTCCCAGAACGAAATTGTGCTTTTCGTAACGCCGATTCTTTTTGCGAGCTGGTCGCTCGTCATGCCTGCGTCGATGCGCAGATCCTTTAATCTTTCAGAAAAAGCCGATATATTCATATTATACACCTCGTATAGAATATTGTAAAGAATTCAAAACAAATATAAGCATCAATTTAGAATTCAAAACGATACTAAAAGGCGTTGAAACGAGAATGCAAAACGCTTAAAGCTGCGCGTAACGGTTGGCGTTTTTGAAAAAGTATGATAAAATTGACAATATGAAAGTTACGGATACTTACCTTGCCGAAATTACCGACTTCGGACTTGACGGCAAAGGGTTTTCAAAAATCGAAGATATTGCGGTGTTTACGCCGTACACGGCGGCGGGCGACCTTGTGAAAATCAAAATCAAAAAGGTTTACAAAGGAGTTGCCGAGGCGGACGCCGTGAAAATCGTGCGCCCCGCAAGTTGCCGCGTCGTTCCGCCGTGCAAAACGTACGGGGAGTGCGGCGGCTGCGTGTTGCAGCACGTCGATTTTCCGACCGAAAACGAACTGAAGCGAAAACTCCTTCAAACCACGCTGAACAAGGCGGGAATAAACGTTCAGGTTTCGGACACGGTTTTTGACAAGGAGTATGAATACCGCAACAAACTGCAAATGCCTTTCACCGTCGACGGCGGCGAAATCACGCTCGGCTTTTTCAGGCGGAACACGCACGACGTGGTCGCGCTGTCCGGGTGCATGCTGCACGGCGATTTCGCGACGAAAATAATAAACGCCGTGAAAATTTGGGCAAACGACGAAAAAAGAAGGCAAAAACTTTCCGTTTACGACGAGGCGACGGGCAAAGGGTGTTTAAGGCACTTTGTCGCAAGGTACGTCGACGGGCTGCTGTTCGCGACGGTTGTGATAAACGGGAAAGAACTGCCGTACGGGCGCGAACTTTTTGAAATTTTGTCAAAAGATTTCGAATGCGTTTTGTATTCGTCCGTCAACGAAAAACGCACGAACGTCATTATGGGCGACGACGTGAAAAAACTATATGGTGCGGAAAGAGACGTCGATATCGACGGCATAAAAACCACGCTTTCGCCAAAGTCGTTTTTGCAGGTCAACGACGGGGTCAGACAAAAACTTTACGACGGGGTAAACGCCGCGGTGAAAAACGCTGACGTAATCATCGACGTTTATTCGGGCATAGGAATCCTTACGTCGATGCTTGCAAAAGCCAATAAAAACGCCAAAGTCTACGGCGTGGAAATCGTGAAAGAAGCGGTTGAAAACGCAAACGATTTGATGAAGAAAAACGGGCTGTCGGGGCGCGTCGAAAACATTTGCGGCGACGCAACGAAAGTGCTGCCAAAACTCGTAAACGATATTTTAAGCAATGAAAAATCGAGCATAAAGCCCGAAATATGCGTGGTTATCGATCCGCCAAGAAAAGGCGCGACCGAAGAAGTGCTGGACGCCGTGATAAGGTCGGGCGCCGAAAAGTTCGTGTACGTTTCCTGCAATCCGAAAACCTTGCAACGCGACGTCAGGTACGTTAATGAAACTTTTGAAGTCGCGTCGGTAACGCCTTACAACATGTTTCCGAAAACGGCGGAACTCGAAACCTTGTGCGTGATGAAACGCAAGCCGTTATGACATGTTTTTGAGATAAGGCAGGGCGAATCTGAAGAAGGTTTTATACGCCTTGCATTTTTCAACGTCGCGCCTTTCGCGCTTGCAGCCGCCTTTGCAAAGCATATAATATTCGCACGATTTACAAGTCTCGTCCACGACGAGGCTTTCTTTTATGAATTCGACGGCTTTGTTCGTGTGTTCGAGCGTGAAAAAGTCTTTGTCCGAAATATTGCCAAGAAGATATTCGTCGGTGCAATAAAAATCGCACGGATACACGCTGCCGTCCGATTCGATCACGAACTGGTGCGTGCAATGCCCGTTCATACCGCACTGTTCGGCGCGCTCGAAGTGAGCAAGTCGGACGAAGTTGTCAAACTGGCGTATCGACGTGTAATCGCCGTTTGCCATATCTTTCTGGTACAACGCGAACGCCGACAATAAAAACAGGGCATAGCTTTTTTCGTCAAGGTAAAAATCGGGGTTTTCGACCTCTCCGGAAAGAGGTTTCAGACAGGGGATAAACTGCAATCGTTTGAAGCCTTGCGACGTGAAAAACGGATAAATCTTGCCGATTCTCATCGCGACGTCCTTTGTCAGAACGGTAAGGATATTGAAATTTACGTCGTGTTTTTGAAGAAGTTTTGCCGCCGCGACGACCTTTTGAAAAGTTGGGTTGCCGTCCTTGTCTACGCGGTTTACGTTTGCGGTTTCGTCGCCGTCAAGGGAAAGCCCGACAAGGAAGTCGCCGGTTTTGAAAATCTCGCACCATTCGTCGTCGATGAGCGTGCCGTTTGTCTGGATTCCCAAAAACACGGGCGAGTTTTTGATATTTGCGCGGGAGATGAGATTAAGCGTCGCCCTGAAAAACGCTTTCCCGGCAAGCAGAGGTTCGCCGCCCTGAAAGTTGAACCAGACGGGATTTCCGTCGGCATAGGCAAACGCTTTTTTGACGACGGTTTCCGCCGTTTGAAGGCTCATTGCGCCGTGCGACGGCGTTTCGCGGTTTTTCGCGACGTCGTTGTAAAAGCAGTATTTACACCGCATATTGCACGTTGACGACGCGGGCTTAATCATTATCGAAATCGGCGGCATTACTTAATCCCCCTGCGGTTTTCTTTCAACGATTTTCTGAAATCTTTAAGCGCTTGTAAAAGGGTATTGGCGACGTCGGGATAGGTCATCGAGATATTGTAGCCTTCCGCCGGGTCTTTATCGAGATTGAACAGATAGTTTTTGTATTGCTGATCGATGAACGCCGAGTTCTCGGTGCGTACTTTCTGATAATACTTGAAATCGTACGTTACGCCGCCGACTTCAACGGGCATCTGAACGGCCTGAACCGTGCCTTTTTTCATATAGAAAAGGGCGTCGTGCACTCGGAAATCCGGGTCAACATCGCCTTTCCAAAGCGATTTCAGATTCACGCCGTCGATAATACGATCCGAGGGGAGAACGTCCACGCCCGCGTACGACAATATCGTCGGGAACAGGTCGGTGAGCATTGCGCTCGATTCGATTTTATATCCGCCCGTCGAGTTTTTAATCGTGCCGTTTCTTACGCCCTTCGGGTAACTCACGATCATCGGGACTTTCATACCGCCGTCGAAAGTGGTGTTTTTCCTTCCGCGGAGACTTCCCGTCACGCCTTCACGTCCCGGGCCGTTGTCGGACGTAAAGATGATCATCGTGTCGTCAAAGACGCCTTTGTCTTCAAGCATATCGAAAATTTCGCCAAGCGACTTGTCGAATTCTTCAATGCAGTCGACGTAACTGTCGTCGGTGGTGTCGCCTTTTCCGTTGCCGTTGTTGTCCGAGAAAATGGGGTAATGCGGCCACGGCGTCGCGTAAAACGAGAAGAACTTATTGCCGCTGTCTATTGATTTTTCGAGTGTGGATTTCAATTCTTCGGTGAAAAGCCTTGTGGATTCGGACTGGTCAAGATTTTCGGCGTGAGTGCGTACTTCTTCGGCCTTCCCTCCGACTTCGCGCACCCAGTTATAGGGCGTCATATCGTTGACGTAATAGCTGCCGTAGAAGTAATCGAAGCCCTGATTCGTGGGGAGATATTCGCCATAATCGCCAAGGTTCCACTTTCCGATGCACGATGTGTCGTAGCCGACCGCTTTCAACGCTTCGGCAATGGTGATTTCGTCGCCCAAAATACCGTCCACGTTGTTTAAGAACTGATATGGGTTGATAAAATGGGTGATTGAGTACGGATCACTGTTGCAAGGCGTCGGGAAAATAACGTTGTCGATATAGCCGCGCGTGGCGTAACGACCGGTAAGAAGACTGAACCTTGACGGGGTGCAGACGGGAGCGGAAGCGTAAAAGTTTTCCATAAAAATCCCGCTTTCCGCCGCATACTTTCCGCCTTCTGCAAGGGAGTCGATGTTGGGCGTCTGAATGGTGGCGTTTGCTTTTCCGAGATAGCTGTACGCCGAAATATCCGAGTACGCCATATCGTCCATAAGTATGATAAGAATGTTGGGCGCATCGGCGTCGGCTTGTGTTTTCGACAGTTCTTTAAGGTATGCGTCGTGTCCCGCCTGCAAACTTTCGACGGTCGGACGGATTCTCAAAGACATATAAAAGACGTAGCACAAAGACGTCGCTGTCATCGCAAGGGACAACGCCGCCGTCGCAAAGCGTTTAAGAGTGCCGTCGGGAAGTTTTTTGTCAAGCGCGTAAAGCATAAGTCCCGAGAAAAGCGGCAACGCGGACAAAATAAGATTATACCACACGATTTTGCCGAACTCGTCCGCGCCCCAGAAAAGGAAATACACGAACAATTCAAGAATCATATAAGCGTACGAGACGACGAAAAGCGGCTCAAACTTTTTGTTGAACAGCGCGCGGACAAAAACGATAAGCGCGGTAACCGCCGCTATCGCCGCCGCAAACGGGGCAAGAAAATTGTATCCCGTGCCGAGCAGCACGACGGTGTACGCGATTGAAAACAAAAACCATACAAGGGCAAAGCCCGAACGTTCTTTTGAATTTTTAAGCATAATTTAACCTCTTACCGTATGATTATAGCATAATGGGAATGTATTTTTCAAGCAATTACGACTGTGTAAACCATACGTTTGTCCAAAAACGTCGCTTTTATGTAATTTCTTGACACCATACGCCATATTTGATAAAATAGATACGTATTTTTTTAATACTTTATCTACAAAAGGAGCGTTTAATGCTTAAATTAAAACACATTACCAAGGATTACGTCACAAAACAGAACACGGTTCACGTTTTGAAAGGCATCACCTTGAACTTCCGCGAGTGCGAATTTGTCACGATTCTGGGACAAAGCGGCTGCGGCAAAACCACGTTACTGAACATTATCGGCGGTCTTGACAGATACACCGACGGCGACATCATTATCAACGGAAAGTCGACGAAGGACTTCGACGACAGAGATTGGGACAGATATCGCAATAAACAAATCGGCTTTGTTTTCCAAAGTTACAACCTTATCCCGCACCTTAGCGTGCTTTCCAACGTCGAGCTTGCCTTGACGCTTGCGGGGCGCAAAAAGGAAGAATGCGAGGCAATTGCTCTCGAAGCATTAAGGAAAGTCGGGCTGGAAGATCAGGCGTATAAAAAACCCAACCAGCTGTCGGGCGGACAAATGCAAAGGGTTGCGATCGCAAGGGCGCTTGTCAACAATCCCGCGATAATTCTCGCGGACGAACCCACGGGTGCGCTTGACACGGAAAGCGGCAAAATGGTAATGAACCTGTTGAAGGAAGTTGCCAAAGACCGCCTTGTCATCATGGTGTCGCACAACGCCGACCTTGCGGCGGAATACAGCACGAGAACGGTCAGAATCGTTGACGGAAAAGTCGTTGACGACACCGATCCGCTTATCGATCCCGACGACGTCGAGGAAGAAGTCGTCCTTGACGAATCAGGCGAACCTCTGCCCAAAAAGAAAACCATTCGTCAGCGCATCAAAAAAACATATCAGCAGATAATACACGAAAGACGGGAAGAACGCAAGGTTTCCATGGGCAGCGCGATGACGATAAGCATATCCGCCAAAAACCTTTACAGCAAAAAATGGCGCACTTTTCTTACTTCGTTTGCGGGCAGTATCGGCATTATCGGTATTGCGCTTGTTCTGGCGTTGTCTTCGGGCGTGAATAAGTATATCCGTCATACCGAAGAAAGCGCGCTTTCTCTTTACCCACTTGAAATCAGCCAGAGCGGCGCCGATCTTATGGAGCTTGCCAACATGCTTATGTCAAAGAGCGAAGGGCAAAAGTATCCTTCGGGCGCAACGGTGGGCATAAACCCCGTCGCCGGGCTTCTTGTGAAAGATATCGGAAGCCTTTCGGAATTTTTGAATTCCAGCACACTGTTTTTCAATAACGACCTTAAAGAAATCAAATCCTATCTTGACGATCCCGACATCGGGCTTAAAGACGCCGACGGCTACATTAAATACGTTTATTCGTCAAATCTTAACGTTTACAGGCGTATCCCCGTCAGAGATTCCGTGAACGGCGGAACGTATTATACGACGGGACACAAAACGGACGGCGTGCTCGATAACGCGGCGGATGCCGACGGAAACATCGACTGGTCACAAGTCCCTTATACGAAAATCAATCCGTTTGCAGACTCTATGGAGCCGATGATGGAATCCATGGGCTTTACAAGCACGTTCAGAGATATGCTGGGCGAATTCAGCGGATATCTTGACGCGTTCAGCGTGTTTTCGGAACTTATTTCCAACCAAAAAATCCTTGAACAGCAATACGACGTCATCGCGGGCGCATGGCCCGAAGACGCAAAACAAGGACGTATCGAAGTCGGCGAAGACGGCAAAGAATACAAAGTTTTCGACTGCGTGTTGAAAGTCGACGAATACAACAAGATTCAGGACTTCATGCTGTTTGCGGCAGGTCTTGTACACCCCAACGAAGTTGAGGATATGTTCGGCGGGACGAACAGCGGCAACGGCTATGGATTCTACGACAGATATTTCACGGAAGGGGAACTGCTTGACATCGAATATGCCGTTCTTTGCGACAGCGATTATTTCGACGCTGCGGACGGAAAAATTACGAAATCGTACCTTAAAAACGGAAAACGCATTGAAGACAGCGGCACGTTCGTTGACGGACACTGCGGCATAAAAATGAAAGTGTCGGGCATCGTACGTCCCAACAAAAACGCGTCTGCTTCGGCAATTCAGGGCGTTGTCGGATATCCCCACGCCGTTGTCGAGGCGCTTGTCGAGCGTTGCCAAAGCCTCGGTATCATTGGTTCGCAATTCACGAATTGTTATCAGGTCGTACCTTATGGCAGCGATTATAAGGTTGTGGGCGACAAAACGGTTGCAACAATCGACGAAGAAGGCAACCTCGTTTACAGCGTGAACAGCGGGTTAATCGCTTTCGTAAGCGTGCTTGACACGATCGGGAAGGAAATCAAAGATGGCGAAGTAATCGATAAATCCAATTTGGTTGCGGTCGGTAAGTATGACGGAAAAGCCGAACTTGAAAGCAAGGTTCTTTCTTATATGAAAACCACTTTCGGATATGCCGAACTCGATAACCCCGACAGTATTCAGATTTACGCGGCGAATTTCGAAGGTAAAAAGAATATCTTAAAAGTCCTTGACGATTATCAATATTACGTCAGAGAAAGCAACGACGACGGCACGTACACATGGGTGAACACCGGCGAAAAGGACGAAAACCACTCCATCAAATACACCGACATGCTGCAAACGATTATGGGCTACGTCGAAAAAATGACCAACGCCATGATCACCGCGCTTATCGCGTTTTCGGCGGTGTCGCTTATCGTTTCGTCGATAATGATTTCAATCATCACTTATACGTCCGTCCTTGAAAGGCGCAAGGAAATCGGCATTCTGAGAAGTATCGGCGCAAGGAAACTCGACGTAAGCAACCTGTTCATTTCCGAAACTTCGATAATCGGTATGATTTCGGGCGCGCTGGGTATCGGCTTCGGCTATCTTTTGATTTACATCGCAAACGTGATCATTAAGAAAGTCATCGAAATTCCCAACCTGTTGCACCTTGACTGGTATTATGCCATTTCGCTTTTCGTGATAAGTTTCTTCTTGTCGATGATTGCGGGCATTATCCCCGCGGCGATTGCGGCAAACAAAGATCCCGTCGAGTGTCTGAGATCGGAATAATCAACCGCTTGAAAACTGTCGCGATATGCGGCAGTTTTTTATTGTCCAAAATGTCAAAAAACATTGACTTTAAGTATATTTAGTTATATAGTGTAGTAATATTGTAGGATTACCATTTAAAGAGGCCGTTTTATGAACTATTACGAAATCTTATTGCCGCTTGCGCTCATACTGCTTTTGTCCAAGTTTATGTCGATTCTGTTCAAAAAACTCGGGCTGCCGCAGGTTGTGGGGATGTTGCTTGCGGGCATACTTTTGGGGCTTATCAAGTTTATCCCGGGACAAACGATATTCAACGCCACCGCAATGGAAGGCATTTCTTTCCTTGCAAAAATCGGCGTAATTTTCATAATGTTTTCGGCGGGGATAGAAACCGACCTGAAACAATTCAAATCCACGGGGGCAGCGTCGGTTGTCATCACGTTTTTCGGCGTGGCGTTTCCTTTGCTGTTCGGATTTCTGGTCGCAAGCGCGTTCAACGGCGGATTTCACGTGTCGCGCTCACAGATTCTTTCCAACCTGTTTTACGGCACGATACTTGCGGCGACGTCGGTCAGCATTACCGTTGCCGCGCTTAAAGAGCTGGGAAAACTGCAAACGCGCGTCGGCACGTCGATTGTCAGCGCGGCGATTCTGGACGACATAATCGGCATTGTTTTGCTGTCGCTTATGATCAGCCTTGACAAAAGCGGGAACACCGCGGACGTCTGGGTTGTCGTCGCAAAACTTATCGCATTCTTTGCAATGGCGATACCGATGGGCTACGTCGCGTTGTTCATAATCCGCCGCATAGATTTAAGATATCCGCACACAAGGCGTATCCCGATTCTTTGCGTCGTGGTGTGTTTCGTGTTCGCTTACTCCGCGGAAAAACTCTTTGGAATTGCTGACATTACGGGGGCTTACGTTGCGGGACTTATGCTTTCGGGCATTGCCGACAGGACGTACGTCGACCGCCGTATCGAAATCAGCAATTATATGATTTTCGCGCCCGCATTTTTCGCAAACATAGGGATAAACCTTAATTTTGACCACTTTAACCCCGCTTTTGTGGGATTTGGCTTTGCATTCGTTGCGGCAGGAATACTTGGAAAAGTTGTCGGTTGCGGTCTTGGCGGATTGATTTGCGGATACGGAATAAAAGACAGTTATCGCGTGGGTATCGGTATGATGGTGCGCGCGGAAGTCGTGCTTGTCTGCACGCAAAAGGGCATCGACTACGATATGGTCAATCCAAGCATTATGCCGTTCGTTCTCATACTAATTCTTGTGACGTCGCTTATCACGCCGCTTCTTTTGAGACTGTCTTATAAGAAGGAAGAAAACGGCGGCAAACTTCCGCCGATAAATCCCAATGCAAAAGTAAAGTTATATAGTACCGACGACAACGAATCGGACTTCATAAAAACCGACACTGACAAGACAATCTGATATGACGCCGAAAGATACGATTTATAACGGCGCGGACGAAAAAACAAGAGCGTTCAGCGCAAAACTTATACCGACGAAAAAGGCGATAATCGGGCTTAAAACGCCTTTTGTCGAAAGCGTCGCAAAAGATATCGCGGCGGGGAAATACGGCGATGTACGCATCGTCGTCGGTTCGCTTTCCGATGACGTGTACGAAGAACTTTTGATAAAAAGTTTCGTCGTTGCAAAGCTTAAAACCGACGACGAAACGAAAAGGGCGGATGTAAGAAAAATCGTTGCCGCAATTGACAACTGGGCGAATTGCGATATGTTCGTTGCAAGGTGCAAATTCATCGGGAAAGACCGCGAAAAATGGTTTGATTATCTGACGGAATATCTTGAAAGCGATAAGGAATACGACCTGCGCTTTGCAATCGTCGCGATGATGACGTATTATCTCACCGACGAATATATCGACCGCGTGCTTGCGCTTTCCTCAAAAGTGAAAAGCGACAAGTATTACGTAAAGATGGCGGTTGCCTGGCTTATGGCGACTGCGCTTTGTAAATTTCCCGACAAAGCTCTTGACGTGATAAAAAGTAACGTCTTGGACGTATGGACGCACAACAAGGCTTTGCAAAAGGCGCGCGAAAGTTTCAGAATCGATAAGTCGCAAAAGGATTATCTCAACACTCTCAAACGAAAATAATCAAAAAAGGCATAAAAAAACCACCGGGATTTTTTCCGCGGTGGTTGTTTTTTTGAAGATTACATAATCTTTCTGAAAATCGCCTCGACTTCCTTTCTGTCCCAGATTTGCGGGCAGGGATACAGGGGGTTGGCTTCGTGCAGGGCTTTCGTGATGCAGTCGTCAAGGTCTTCTTCCTTAATAAGTTGGCTGCCGTCTTTCGCGCGGATTTTGTCGGGAATGTTCATGGAAGAGTTCATATCCCTGATCCACTGAATGAAAGCGTTTGCTTTTTCGGCGTCGTCTTTGCCTTGGATACCGATGCAGTCTGCAAGGCGGGCAAGTTTCTTATGCGCGCTCTTTCCGTACGCTTCGAGAACGTAGGGAAGGATTACCGCGTTTGCAAGACCGTGGGGCACGCCGTAGTGTCCGCCGAGCGTATGCGCGATTGCGTGTACGTATCCGACGTAGGAACGGGTGAACGCGCGACCTGCGATGAACGAAGCGTATTGCATTTTGTTTCTTGCTTCAAGGTTGTCGCCGTGGTCGTAAGCCTCTTTCAGATACTTGTGGATAAGTTGAACTGCCTCGACGCTGTCCTTTTTGGTTTGCGCGGTGTTTTCGCCGCCGATGTAACCTTCGACTGCGTGAGTCAAAGCGTCCATACCGGTGGTGGAAGTAATGTGAGGGGGCAGACCGATTGTGAGTTCGGGATCCATCACGATATACCGCGGTATAATCTTCGGGTCGTTAATGGGGTATTTTTCATGCGTATCGGGATTGCTGATAACAGCGGCAAGAGTTGCTTCCGAACCTGTGCCGGACGTCGTGGGAATCGCGACGAGCGGGGGAAGTTTTCCGAAAGGTTTGCCCAAAGTAACTTTCAGCACGCCTTTAAGTTGGGGTACCGATTTTTTGGGAAGCATGACGCGCGCGCCGATGCCTTTTGCACAGTCCATGGGAGAACCGCCGCCGAGAGCGATAATGACGTCGCAATTGTTTTCCTTGTAAATGCGAAGACCGTCTTCGATGTTGGTGATGGTGGGATTGGGCACTACGTCATGGTAAATGACAGCCTTCATTCCTTCTTTTTCAAATGCTTCTTTAATGGGGTCGGCAATACCGAGTTTGTACAAGCCGCCGTCGGTAACGATAAGCGCGCTGGTGCAACCTTCTTTTTCCTTGATCCATTTGGGAAGTTGTTTGATTGAACCTGCGCCCGAAAGTGTGCCTTTGTTCTGATGCCACGGCAAGAACCACATTGCAACCCACATGGATTTCTGGAATACTCTGTAACCGAATTTAGTTAATCCGTTCATTTTATTCCTCCTGATTAAGATTATACGAAAATTATACCATCTAAATGCAAAAAAGAAAACGATTTTTACGAAAAAAAGAATAATCGTTCGGTTTGCGCCAAAGAACCGCCGGTTTTTTCGGCAAAACAGACAGCCTTGTCCGCCGCCGTATATAAAAAACGTAAACCTTTTCGACGGCGCATATATTGACTTTGAAACTCACTTAGTGTAATATATATTATGTCATAAAGACAGGGAGGAAATTATGTCTGAATCTATCTCAAACGAAAGGTTAAGCAAACGTAATCTGTGGGGCTACTCGATGGGCGGTATCGGCAGAGATATGGCTTATCAGCTGGTCAACACGTACCTTCTGACGTTCATCACCTTTACAAAAGGGCTTTCGAACACCGAGTTCGCAATGGTTGGCGTCATTATGGTTATCTGCCGTATTTTCGACGGCTGCAACGACCCGTTCATGGGCAGCCTTATCGAAATCACAAGGACGAAAATCGGCAAGTTCAAGCCGTGGATTCTTGCGGGCGTATTTACGAACGTTGCGGTTATCATCGCGCTGTTCTGCGTGCCGCTCCGCGGGACGAGTTATCTCATTTTCTTTGCGTTCGGATACCTTCTGTGGGGTATGACCTATACGATGAACGATATTTCGTATTGGGGAATGTTGCCTTCGCTGACCTCAAACCCCGGCGACCGCAACAATCTTACGACGCTTGCAAACATCGGCGCGGGTATCGGCGCGGGGCTTTCTGTCCTTGCAATCCCGTCGCTTACGCAGGGCAACCTGGCAATCGCGTCCAACGCAAGCAAGTCCTACGCAATCGTGTCGATTATCGTCTGCATAGTTTTCTTTATCTGCCAGATTATGACGGTTTTTGTCGTAAAAGAAAAACCTTTGCCCAAAGTCCGCGTGGACGACGGCGAAAAACGTTCCTTAAAGGATATGTTCAAGGTCATTTTCAAAAACGACCAGTTAAAACCCGTTATGGCGTCAATGCTCCTTTACAACATAGGCAGCGGCATTACAATGGCTCTTGCGAGTTACTGGATTTATTATCGCTTTGCATATCAGGGACTTCTCGTCACGCTGTTCACGGTTATTTCGGGCGTATCGACGCTTGTCATTGTGTTTTTCCCGATGATGTGCAAAAAGCATTCCAGACGCTGGATTTCAAAGTTGTCGATGATTATGATTATCGTCGGATATCTTCTGATGTTCATCATAAGTCTTACGACGGGCATAAACCCCGACGCGGACAAAGTCGGCTTCAAAATCGGCGAAGTATTGATTCCCGTTACGTTCATATTCACGGGACTTACGGGAACGTGCGCGTTCTTCGGACAGACGCTGTTTTATCAGGTGCTTACGATTTCGGTCGCGAACACGGTCGAATACAACGAATATACGACGGGAATGCGCGACGAAGGCGTTATATTTGCGTGCCGTCCTTTCACTGCGAAACTCGGCAGCGCGGCGGTCGTCGGCATTACGACGCTTGTCGTTCTCGCACTTGGTCTTAACCCCACCAACAAGGCGATTTCCAACGCCGACTACGAGGCGGGACAACTTGCGATTCAGGTGGAACAACTCGTGAAAGACGAAACCCCGAATTTCGACTCCCTTTCAAAGGAAGAGCAGACGAAACTTATCGAGGCAAAGAAAAAGTCCATCGAAACCGAAAACGTGGCAAAAATCGAAGACATCATTCACACAAACGAAAAAACGAAGGTCGCAAAATGGCAATATCAGACAATGTTTGCGTTCATGACGTTGCTGCCCCTTGTGATTCTCCTTGGAAGTTTTGCGATATACTTTAAGAAGTACAACATAAACGAGGAACGTTACGACGAAATCTGCGCCGAAATCGCAAGGCGCAAACTTGCGGCGGAAGGCAACGCGGAAGTCGTGCTTGACGGCGCGGACGTAAACGAACTCGAAAACGATTTAGCATCTTCCGATGCGGAAACACCGGATGAAATTTTTGAACAGGAAACGGCGGCGGACAAAATATCGGAAGCCCCGGACGAGGTTGAAAAATAGTCAATGATAGTTGCGGTTATTCTCGGAAACAGAATGAACGATAACGGTACGTTATCCGCGCTTGCAAGGAAGCGTCTGGACCTTGCCGAAAAACTTTATAAGGAGTATTCGCCCGAAGAAATTATTCTGTCGGGCGGACGCGCCAATCCCAAAGTGGACGTCACCGAAGCCGACGCCATGCTCAAAGAACTGAAACGCCGCGGCAATATCGACGAAAGCGTAATCTTGCTGGAAGGGAAATCCATGTCGACCAAAGAAAACGCGAAATATTCCGTGCCGATGGCGCTTAAATTCCACCCCGATAAGATTATAGTGTGCACCACGCGCGAGCATGCGACGCGACCTTATCTCAATCCGCTCAGACTTTTCCGTCGCGCGGTCAAAGACAACGGAAGCAACGTGCCCGTTGAAATTTATACAAACAACAAATAACATTTTTGGAGATATAATATGTCTGAAATCAAAAGCGACGTCCTGATTATAGGTGCGGGACCGTCGGGTATTTTCACGGCGCTGGAACTTATCCGTAAGAACAGCGACAAAACCATCACCATCGTCGAACAGGGAAGAAACATCGACAGACGACACTGCCCGAAAAACAAAACGGGCAAGTGCGTAAATTGCAAGCCTTATTGCAACATCACCACGGGCTTTTCGGGCGCGGGCGCGTTTTCCGACGGGAAACTTTCGCTATCGCCTGAAGTCGGCGGCGACCTTCCCGAGCTTATCGGCTACGACACCGTGCAGGAACTTATCGACTACACCGACGGGATTTATCTCGATTTCGGCGCGGATAAGAAAATCGAGGGCGCTAACAGCGAAGACGTTAAGGTCAAAGAAATTCGTCGTCGCGCAATCGCAGCAGGACTGAAACTCGTCGATTGTCCCATTCGCCATCTTGGCACTGAAAAGGCGCACGAAGTGTATTCCCGCATTGAAAAATTCCTTATCGACAACGGCGTGAACATTCTTTTCGACACGTCGGCGGGCGACCTTATCATAAACGACGGAGTGTGCGAAGGCGCGCATTTCATCAACAACGTTACAAAGCAGGAATTCGTCATAAAGGCGGAAAGAGTGGTTGTGGCAGTCGGTCGCGTCGGCGCGGACTGGCTTGACGATCTGTGCAGAAAGTACGGCATAAAACGCCGTGCGGGCGTCGTCGATATCGGCGTCAGGGTGGAGTGCCGCAACGAAGTTATGGAAGAAGTCAACGACGTGTTGTACGAAAGCAAACTTATCGGTTACGTCCCGCCGTACAACGATAAAGTCCGCACGTTCTGCCAGAACCCCGGCGGATTCGTATCGCAGGAAAATTACGAAGGCGGGCTTGCCGTCGTAAACGGACACAGTTTCAAGGATAAAAAATCCAAAAACACCAACGTCGCGATTTTGTCGTCGCACCACTTCCGCGTACCTTTCGATCAGCCGATCGAATACGCAAGAAAGGTCGGGGAACTCACGAATATGCTTGGCAACGGACAAATCCTCGTGCAACGCTTCGGCGATATCCTTGACGGCAAACGCACCTGGGAAAAAGAACTTGCAAGAAGCAACGTGCGCCCCACGCTTCCCGACGCGGTTGCAGGCGATATCACGGCGGCAATGCCTTATCGTCCGATGTCGAATATCATCAACTTCATAAAAGCGGTCGATAAAGTCGTGCCGGGCTTTGCGGGCAAGGAAACCCTGTTATACAGCCCCGAAATCAAGTTTTACAGTAATAAGGTGGAAATTGACGAGCGTTTTGAAACGAGCGTCAAAAACCTTTATACTCTCGGCGACGGCTCGGGCTGGACGCGCGGACTTATGCAGGCGTCGCTTATGGGCGTGCTCACCGCCAGAAATCTTTTCTCGGAATAAGAAAAACAAAATACGAACAAAAAATAAAAGCCTTGCGTTCTTGCAAGGCTTTTCGTTTGTTGGTTGATTAAATTTTTATGCCGCGCGTTCGTAAATTTCGTTTTCGCGACGTTTTTTAAGGACGGGAAGTTCCGCAACGCGGAAGAGGTGGAATTTTCCGTTTTCGTCCTTTGAGAACAATAAAAGGATTTTGCCTTTCACGACGCAGATGCCTGCGGCAAGCGGCTCAATCAGGAATACGACGCCAAGGATTGCCATAAACACGAATACTACCCAGATAAACGCGCCGTCCTTGAACCACATTTCAAAGCCTTCGTAAATGGTATGTACGCCCATAATGTTGCCGAAGCCCGAAAGTCCCAACGCTTTTCCGGCGGCTTCGTTGACCTGCGCGGTCGTGTACTCGGGATGAGCAAGGCGCGCCGCGTCGATTGCATTTTCGACGTCCGCCATATTGTACTTTGCGTGGAAGGGAAGCATTGCGATGAGTACGTAAGTCAAAGGAATTGTCAGAATGAACGCAAACGCCGTGATGAAAATCGTCAGACGTTTTCTCAGTTTATCGTCTTCAAAGCGCAGCGCGACGTTTGAAAACAGCATAATGCCCGTTGCCATTACTAAAATGACGACAAGATATTTTGCAAGGGGGTTTTTGATTGCGGCATAACTTTTGTAAAAGTTTGCAACGCCCATCGCGTTGACAAGGAACAGTATGCCGAATACCATAATGACGCACGATAAAATAATACCGTAAACGCATTTTTTGTCGTTTGACGAAAGATTTTTCATAATTTCTCCTTACCCTGAAAATCGGTTGCCCGTAAAACCATAATAACAAGCGCAGCAAACGTGTGTCAAATGTTTTTTGATATACAATATATTTTTATTATATAGTATTTATATTGTATGGCATAATCGGCGGGCAATTTCTTGCCTTTCGCGCCGCGTTATGATAATATTATATGGAAAACAAGAGGTTGCATATGAGTTACGCAGACAAAGTATTCGTTGAAAACGTCAAAGATATTCTTGAAAACGGCGTGTGGGATACCGACAAGGAAGTCCGCCCGCATTGGGAAGACGGCACGCCCGCGCACACCGTCAAGAAATTTTGCGTCGTAAATCGCTACGACTTGCAAAAAGAATTTCCGATAATCACCGTAAGGCGGACGTTTTTCAAGTCCGCAATCGACGAAATTTTGTGGATATGGCAGAAAAAATCCAACAACGTCCACGATTTGAAAAGCAGAATCTGGGACAGTTGGGCGGACGAAAACGGCAGTATCGGGAAAGCGTACGGATATCAGCTTGCGAAAAAATCAATTTATAAGGAAGGCGAGTTCGATCAGGTCGACCGCGTGCTTTTCGATTTGAAAAACAATCCGCAAAGCCGCCGCATTATGACGAATATTTATAACTTCGACGACCTGCACGAAATGAATTTGTATCCTTGTGCATACAGCATGACTTTCAACGTTTCGGGCGACACCTTAAACGGTATTCTGAACCAAAGAAGTCAGGACACACTCACCGCAAACAACTGGAACGTCGTGCAATACGCCGTGCTTTTGCATATGTTTGCACAGGTTTCGGGGCTGAAAGCGGGCGAACTCGTGCACGTCATCGCCGACGCTCATATTTACGACCGTCACGTGCCGATTATCAAGGAAGTCATTGAAAAGCCGCAGTATCCCGCACCGAAGTTCTGGATAAATCCCGACGTCAAAAACTTTTACGATTTCACCGTCGACGATTTCAGGTTGGAAGACTACAAATTCAACGACCTTGACAAAAAAATCGAGGTGGCAATCTGATGAAAACGATAGTTGCAGTCGATGAAAAATGGGGCATCGGCAAAAACAACGGGCTGTTGTTTGCAATCCCCGAAGATATGAGGTTTTTCCGCGAAACGACGCTTAATAAAGTCGTCGTGATGGGCAGCAACACATTAAAAAGTTTCCCGGGCGGCAAACCCCTGAAAAACCGCGTCAATATCGTGCTTTGGCCGGACGCGGACGAGCGCGATGACGTCGTCATCGTGAGAAACCTTGACGAACTTTCAAAAACCCTTTCCGCCTACGACACCGACGACGTGTTCATTATCGGCGGGGCAATGTTTTACAAAACCATGTTGCCTTATTGCGATACGGCGTACATCACGAAGGTCAGGGCGGACGGGCAGGCGCAGGTTTTTTTTGAAAACCTTGACGAGATTCCCTGCTGGTCGCTTGAAAAAGAATCGGAACTCATAAACAACGGACAATACGAGTTTTCGTTTTGTACTTATAAAAACAAAAACCCGAAACCGTTTTAACGAAAAAACACAAGCGCATCGCACAGGCGGTGCGTTTTTTATATGGAAAAACGGCGCAAAAAAACCTCGGTGGAAACCGAGGTTTTTCGTTAAGTTCAATTAGTCGTTAAGGTTCTTGTAATCGTCTTCCTTCTTCTTGGAAGTCTTTTTCTTATCGACTTGTTGTTTGCCTTCCTTGTGTTTGGGCAGGTACTTTTTGATGAAGAATGCCGCAACTGCGATGACGACGATTGCGCCGAACGCTACCGAAGTGAAGATAACCCAGTTGAAGTTCTTGCCGCTGTCTTTGTTGTTTTCCTTATCGGGCTCTTTATCGGGAGTGGTTTCTTCTTCTTTGTCGATTGCGCTGTACTTGACGGTGTTGACCGTAAGGTCTGCGTGTGCCGCCTTGAAGTCGTTAACGTGTTTGTCGAATTCGTCCGCTTTCACATCGAGTTTTTCGATAAGGACGTCGTCGAACAGCACGTATCCGCTTGCTTTATTATCGGCAGATTCGCCAAAGCCCAGACGGATTTTGAGAGAAAGGTCTTTCGCATTTTCGCCGTACTTGTCGATTTTCGTGTCGGACGAGGGCGCTTTGATGAAGAACACGTACTCTTTCCATTCGGTGCTGTTGACATCGATTGTCTGCGAAGCGTAGTCAACGTACTTGCTGTTTTCGCCGTAGTTTGTCGCGACAAGCGTGATATACGCTTTGCCGGTGTGACCTTCGGACAGTTTCGCCCAGACGGAAATCTTATAGAAGCCGTCTTTCGTGAGCGTCTTTGCATCGCTTGCGTAATAGCTTGCGCCCGCCGTGTTAAGGTAAGGGATAATCAGGCAGGATTCGCCGCTGTGCGCTTTGTAATCGGTGCTGTAAATGACGCCGCTTTGAAGTTGTTCGGTATCGGTATCCTTAGTCAGGGACGTCTTTGTCCAGCCTTTCGGGGAAGTGGGTTTGTTCTCGTCGGGGGTGGTTGCAAGACCGAAGCTGTCCAGGTTCATTTCGACGCGTTTGGTTTCTTCGTACTCGTCGGCGGCAGACGCCGTTGCGCTTGCGGTTTTTGCATTGTAAACGCTTTCGGAAATGTCTTCCTTGATGACGTAGTCGAAGAGCACCGTGCCGCCTTTCGCGCTGTCTTTGTAATTATAAGTTTCGGTGGCGTCTTTGTGGGTGTTCTTGTTGTACACTTCGTATGCGCCGTCGACTTTGACATACTTGCCGTTAAGACCGTCCGCAAGCACCATATTCGCGTCGGTGAGGGCAATATCGACGTCTTTACCACCGAGGTACAAGCCTAAGGTTGCGCTGATTGACGAGAATCCCGTCTTGACGTAGAAGGTGTAGCGTTTCCAACCACCGGTCATAACACCCGTGGACGCTTCGATGTTTTCAAACTTACTGTCGACGTTGGTTTCTGAGATGTTATTGTCGGTCATAAGGTAAACGCTTGCTTTGCTGTCGCCCATGACCTTGACCATAACGCTGATTTTGTAATAAGAGTTCGCGTTAAGCGTGAAGCTGTTGGACACGTAACCTACGCGCACAGATTCTTTCGCAAGACCTTCAACGTCCGCGGAATTGATGAGCAGGTAAGAGTCGCCGCCCGCATAAATGCCGAATGTTTCAACGTCTTCTTCTTTGCATTCAAACGGTGCGGTTTTGAGCGTGTCGACAGGAACGCCGAGTTTCGTTGCAAGGTTAGAAAGAAGCGCGTCGCGATTTACGTCGACGATGCCCGCAACTGCCTTGTCTTTCTCGCCTTTAAGCGTCCAGCCGGAAGGTACGCCGAAAGAAGTGCTTTGGAATTCGCCTTTTTCGTTTACGCCGCCGTCCTTGAAGAACTTCGTATCGGAGTAGTTGTATTTCTGGAACTGACCGTTGGTGAACGTTTCGCTTGAAAGCGTTTCATACCAGTCGTATTTCTTTTCGTACGTGCCGGAAGCCGACGCGCCGTTGTATTTTGTATAATCCGTTTCGACAAGAGACGCGTTTGCGATATATGCCGTGCCGCTGAACAGGGTGGAGCTTGTGAACGCGCCGCCGCTGCCCAAAGAAATTTCAAACGTTACGTCCTGATTTTGGAGCGACGCGGTGTGGAAGTAGCAAACGAGTTCGCGATAGCCGTTAAGGCTTGACGAGCTGTCCGCAAGGTCTTTGTCGGTGGTAACCGCGGCAAACGTCGCGATTGCTTTTGCGGCAGAGTTAGTGTCTTTATCGCCGTCGTATACGGTCAGGACAACGCCCGAAGTCGAAGGAACGTCAACAGTCCTTACCCATACGCTGAAACGGTAATATGTGTCTTTTTGAAGTGTTGCCTTGGTCTGGAATTTCGCAATGGTTGCTTTCGCCGACGTGAATTTTCTGTTTCTTTCCGAGAAGTTTGACGAAACGTAAGGCGTTTTGTCGTCTGCCGAGAATTCTTCGCCGTCACCGGTGATGGTCACGGGAACGCCGTTGATGTCGGTGCCGCTCTTGTTGGCGAAAGCGTCGGTGAGTTTATTATCTGTCGGTTTGAAACGGTTGTCGGTGACGTAGTCGCCTGTTTGCGTGGTATCGTCGGTTTCTTCGATTTTAAGGTCGTCGACAAGGACATAACCTTTCGCTTTGTTGTCGCTGTCTTTACCGAGACCGAAGTGGAAGTACAGTTCGTCTGCGGTATTCTCGTTTGCGTAAACGTAGAAGGTATATTCGTTCCAGCCGTTGTTTTCGCTGTCTTTTTGTCCGATTTCGATAACGGTGTTGTCGGACAAATCTTTGCTCTTACCAAGGGCAAGGTACGCTTTGCCGTTTTCGACGTATTTCGTGTTCAGAGAAACGGTTACTTTGTAATATCCGCCGCGCTTGAAGTAAAGGGGATTCGTGGTGTAAAAGCCCATTCTCGCGTCGGCGACGTTATAGATTGCGAAAACGCAGCCGTGTCCTTCGACCGCAGCCGCGTCAACGGCGTAATCGTTCACAAGGGTGATTTTGCCGTCTTTTGCGTCGACTTCGTTCACAAGACCGTAGTTGCTGTTGGTGTCGGTTGTCGTAACTCTGTTGTAAAGATAAGGATAATCCGACGTGGTTTTGTAATCGAAGCTGCCGTTGGGCACCGAAAGGGTAATCGTTTTTACGTTTTCGGTGGGCAGGACGGTATCGTCTTTGACGGTGGTCAGACGGATATTGTCAAAGAAAGCGTAACCGCTTGTTTTGTATTCGTCGCGCAGGTTGTTGTTGCCCAGCATGAGTTGCAGTTCAAGCGATGTGCTGCCGTTGTATTTTCCGTCGATAATGAAGGAATAAGTCGTCCATTCGCCGACGGTGATCGCGTCGAAACTTGCATAGCCTTCGGTTGCGGGAATCGACGAGCCCGAAGAATAACTTTTTGCGATTTTGATCGTCGCGCCTTTTTTCTCGCCGCCGTCAAGGTTTGCCGTTCTTACGTCGACCTGCAAAAGGTATTTCGTGTTTGCCGCCGCGCTGAACTCCGAAGATCTGTACATATAGTAACGGGCTTCCGTGTTGTTTATCATAAGAACGTTGTCGTCCTTATTATAATTTTTCGCGTCTTCTTCGCCCGTCAGGCGGTTCGCGTCGAACTTCGAGAAAGTGCACCATGCGCCGAGATTTTGATAATCCGCAAGGTTGATAACGCCGCGTTTTACGGTTTCGAGCTTGGGAAGGGTGCTGCCTTCGGTATCAGACGTCGGCGAACCGGTGAAACTCGACGGGGCGTAAGGATATCCTTTGTCCGACGTCGTGTAAGACCTGAAATTGCCGTTGGTGAATGACGGAGAAGCGCTCGTATTGTCGGTTGTCTTGTTGTCGTCGGTCTTTTTGTTGCATGCCGCAAGAAGAACGACGGACACGATAAGCGTCAGACATACGAGAAGTGTGAGCAATTTTTTAAGATTAAGTTTGTTCATTTCGACTCCTGTATAGTGTGTACTATGCGCACGTTGCGTGCGCTAAAAATAAAATATACATATTGCATTATAATACATATCAATATTTTTGGCAAATAAAAATGATTATTTTGCACTGTTATTTTGACGTCGTGATGATAACACGCCGGGTTAAAACAAAACTAAAAGACGGCGCCGTATTATTTTTTGAAAAATCAAGATACTACGGTTATGCAAAAATACGCGCGGGTTGAAAAGAAAAAAGAAGTTTTAAGGACGGCGGCGTTAATCATTTCCGGCGCGGTTACGGGGATATTGTCGGGGTTTTTCGGCGGCGGGGGCGGAATGCTTGTCGTGCCTGCGCTGACGCTTATTATGAAACTTACCGAAAAGCAGGCGCACGCAACCGCAATCGCGGTGATTCTGCCCGTTACCGTCGTCGGCGCGGTAACTTATCTTTTGCGCGGAGTTTCCGCGGGGGATGGTTTTGCGGGGACTGCCATAGGCGTTGTTATCGGCGGTCTTGCGGGCGCGATGCTCCTCAATAAATTGTCGAATAAGTTTGTTTCGTTTTTGTTTTACGGCGTGATGATTGTGGCGGGAATAAAAATGGTTTTGTGACACAAAACGGTGTTTAAGTTGTGAAATGAAAGTTTTATTTATCGTTTTCGGAATAATCGGCGGATTGCTCGGAGGCATGGGAATGGGTGGCGGAACGCTGCTTATTCCGCTGCTGACTCTTGGGCTCGACGTGCCGCAACAGACGGCGCAACTTCTGAATTTATTGACGTTCATCCCGATGAGCGCGTTTGCTCTTATCGTCCACGCAAAAAACGGATACGTCGCAAAGAAGCGTATCTTTTTCGTTATTCTGCCTGCGCTGGCGTTTGCGATTTTGGGCAGCGTTTTCGCAACGAAAATATCTGCCGAAGTTCTGAAAAAAGCGTTCGGATACTTTCTGATACTTCTCGGCGGCACGTATTTCATAAGTTGTTTCGTCAAAAAAATTCGTGAAAAATAGGAAAAATATGAAAAATGTTTGAAAAAATCGTGGGAAACGCCGTGATTTTTACCAAAAAAACGTTAAAAATTTAACTTTCTATCAGTTTTATTTTTTTATTTTACAAATATTTATAATAAGTGTTATCATAAAATTATCGTGAAATAAGGAGGGACATAATTTTTGATTTTCACTTTTAAAAGAGGCGTTCACCCGGACGGCAAAAAGAAGTTGACGGAAAACGTCGCGCTTTCGGATTTTCCGACGCCCGTTTCAGTCTGCATACCTTTGTCGCAACATATCGGAGCGCCTGCCGAACCCGTCGTCAACATCGGCGATTACGTCAAAGAAGGGCAGCTTATCGGAAAATCGACGGGTTTTGTTTCCGCAAACGTCTTTTCGTCCGTTTCGGGTACGGTTACGGGATTTATGATTTTGCCGACCGCTCCCGGCGGAACGTGCAATCACGTCGTCATCGCAAACGACGAAAAATACGACAAAGTTACGCTTCCCGCTCTGAACAACCCTTCGCCCGAAGAAATCGTGCATAGGATTCAGGAAGCCGGTATCGTCGGTATGGGCGGTGCGACTTTCCCGACTCACGTCAAACTTTCGCCGAAAACCCACGTCGACACACTTATAATAAACGCCGCCGAGTGCGAGCCTTACATCACCTGCGATTATCGTCTTCTTCTTGAAAAGACGGATGAATTCATCGCAGGCGTTTTGTTGCTAAAAAAGGCCCTCGGCGCGGAACACGTCTTTATCGGTATCGAAAAGAACAAGCCGGAAGCGATCAAAAAACTTATCGCCGACTGCGCGAATACCGACATCGCCGTTGCGCCGTGCAAGGTGAAATACCCGCAGGGCGCGGAAAAACAACTGATTTACGCCGTGACGCGCAGGAAAGTTCCTTGCGGCGGACTTCCCGCGGACGTCGGCGTCGTCGTATCGAACGTTCATACGGCTTATTCGGTGGCGCGCGCCGTTTATAACGGTGAGCCTTCCTACAAAAGGGCAATGACGGTATCGGGAAGCGGCGTGCAGAATCCCGGCAACTTCTGGGTAAGGACGGGTACGTCTTATCAGTTCATATACGACACACTCGACAAAGACGAGTCGTTGCCCGAAAAGAACGTAAAAATCATATCCGGCGGTCCGATGATGGGATTCGCTCAGCCGTCGATGCGAGTCTGCACGACAAAAGGCAGTTCGAGTCTGCTGTTTCTGACGGAACAGGACGTCGAAAACAAGCCCCGTACGCAGTGCATCAACTGCGCCGGCTGTGCAAAAGTCTGTCCGATGCACCTTATGCCGATGAAAATCGAGGCGGCGGTTCTTTCGGGCGACTGGGAAGACGCGAAAAAATACGGCGTGCTTAACTGCATCGAATGCGGTTGCTGCGCTTATAACTGTCCTGCGAAACGCCCGCTCACTCAGGCAATCCGTCTTGGCAAGAAAACCATAAAGGAGAAGAAGATTTAATATGAACGACAGCAGTTATAAATACATAGTTTCTACTTCTCCGCACATCACGAACGGCAGAACGACAAGGGGCGTTATGTTTGACGTAATAGTCGCGCTTATGCCCGCGGTAATAGCGTCGTTTTTGCTGTACGGACTGTATACTTTGCTCATGACGGCGGTTTGTGTCGCGAGCGCGGTTTTCGGGGAATATATTTACAACCTTATCAGGAAAAAACCGCACACCGTCAACGATTTGTCGGCGGTCGTAACGGGCATACTTCTGGGGCTTAATCTCACGCCGACCGTTCCGGTTTACGTGCCGATTATCGGCGGAATTTTCGCGACGCTTGTCGTGAAGATGCTTTTCGGCGGTCTTGGCAAAAACTTTGCAAACCCCGCAATCACGGCGCGTATTTTCGTTATGCTTGCCTGGACGACGGCGATGACGACTTTTGTCGCTCCCATCGATTTGTCGAACGGCGGCGCGGAACTTATTAAATATTTCAACCACGATACTGTCAACGCTCTGACTTCGGCAACTCCGCTCGTCGGACTTAAAGAAGGCGCGGTGAACGCGTCCGCGCTCGACTTGTTCCTTGGAAGAACGGGGGGCTCTGCCGGCGAAACGTGCGCGCTTGCGCTTATCATCGGCGGCGTATATCTTGCGATAAGAAAGGTCATCGACGTTAAAATTCCGCTTATCTTCATACTCACGTATTTCCTTGTCACGCTTGCGATTTACAAGGACGCGAACGTTGCGGGCTGCGGCATTTTGTCGGGCGGACTGCTTCTCGGCGCGATATTTATGGCAACGGATTACTCGACGTCGCCCGATACCGTTATCGGCACGTGCATTTATGCGTTCGGTTGCGGGCTTCTCACGGCGATTTTCAGAAAGTACGGCAGTATGCCAGAAGGCGTTTCGTTTGCGATACTGCTTATGAACGTCGTTACGCCGCTGCTTGACAAATACATTCGTCCCCGTCCTTTCGGTTACGTCAAACCGGTTAAACCGAAAAAGGGCAAAAAATCCGAAAAGGAGGCGCAGGCATAATGGCAACGAAAGAAAGAAAACCCAATAAACTCGTCGTGTGGCTGAAAGACCACCCGATGCCCGCTTGCGTGATAGTATTGTCGTTGATCGCGCTTATCGCCGGGCTTCTTCTCGGGGGAGTAAACCAACTTACCTATCAGTCGCCCGAAGAAAAACTTGCGAAAAACCTTAGCAAGGCTTACGAAAGCGACGCCGGCTGGACAAAAGTTGAAAACCTTTCGGATTACAACGTTTCGCCAAGCGATTCTTCAACGACGCTTACGGCGGCTTACAAGAGCGCGGCAGAAGGGAAAGACGTTTATATTTACACGACTTCCGCAAAAGGGTACAAATCGGGGCTTGAACTTATGATCGTCGTCGAAAACGATAAAATCATAAAGATTATGAAAACGTCCTCGTCCGAAACCATGGGCGTCGAAAGCAAGGAAAGTTTCCTTAATCAGTTTTACAACGTCGACCTGACGACAATCGACGGGTTCAGAACAAACAAACAAAAAACGACAGTCGGCAAGGAAGTGTCCGCCGTGTCGTCGGCAACGAAAACGTCCAACGCGGTTGCATCGAGCGTCGATATTGTCGCAAAATACCACAAAGCAATCAAAGGGGGGTAACAAATAATGAGAGCAGGAAAAAACCCCAACAGTAAATGGAAAATCGTGACGAACGGCATTGTCCGCAATAACCCCACGTTCCGTCTGGTTCTTGGCACTTGCCCGACGCTTGCGCTGACGACCGCGGCGATGAACGGCATATATATGGGGCTTGCGACGACCTTCGTCCTTGTGTGCAGCAACGTGATGATTTCGCTTCTTAGAAACATCATTCCCGACAAAGTCCGTATCCCGGCGTACGTCCTGATTATCGCGACTTTTGTCACCGTCCTTGATATGGCGATGGAATACGCTTTACCCGACGTTTATGAAATATTGGGACTTTATCTGCCGTTAATCGTCGTTAACTGCATCATTCTGGCAAGAGCGGAATCGTTTGCGTCCTGCAACTCCGTCGGCGACAGCGCGCTTGACGGGCTTGGAATGGGGATTGGATTTATGTGTTCGCTCACCGTTATGGGCGGCATCAGAGAAGTCATCGGTGCAGGTACTTTCTTTGGTATCGCAATCGGAAGTCTTCCCGAATATTCGATGTCGGTAATTGCGATGGCTCCCGGCGGATTTTTGGTGTACGGACTTATGATGGCTGCCGTAAACTTCATCAGCAACAGAAAACGCGATAAGGCTCTTCGCGAAGAAATCCGCATTGAAGAACTGAAACCCATTATCATAAAGGAGGGTAAATAAATGTCGTACTTATACCTTATTATCGGCGCGATATTCGTAAACAACTTTATCCTCACGCAATTTTTGGGAATCTGTCCTTTCCTCGGCGTGTCCAAAAAGACCGACAGCGCGCTCGGTATGGGCGTTGCGGTTATCTTCGTTATGGGCGTCGCGTCGATTATTACTTACGCGGTCAACCTTCTGCTTATTAAGTGGAACGTCGAATACATTCAGACGATTGCGTTCATTCTCGTCATCGCCGCGCTCGTGCAGCTTGTCGAAATCGTAATCAAGCGTTTCAGCCCGGGCTTGTATAACGCGCTGGGCGTATATCTGCCGCTTATCACGACGAACTGCGCCGTTCTGGGCGTTGCAATCGTCAACGTTACGCCGTCGTACGGATACAACCTTATACAAGCGTTTCTGAACGGCGTTTTCAGCGGCGTCGGTTTCACGCTCGCAATCGTACTTATGGCGGGCATACGCGAGAAATTGCGTCACAGCGATATCCCCGAAAGTTTTCAGGGTTTCCCCATTACGCTTGTTGCGGCGTCCATTATGAGTATGGCGTTCACGGCGTTCGGCGGTATGATTTAAGGAGGGCGGAAATATGATTAATTTATTAGCGGCTTCAAAAGCGCTTCAAGTATTTATCCCCGCTTTAATCCTTCTTGTCCTTGCAATGCTGTTCGCGATTGCGCTTGCGTATCTCGGAAAGAAACTTGCGGTAAGCCGCGACGAACGCATTGACCGGGTCAAGGATTGTTTGTCGGGCGCAAACTGCGGCGCGTGCGGATACGCCGGTTGCGACGGTTTTGCAACCGCTCTTGTCGAAGGAAAGGCGGAACTTTCCTCCTGCAACGCAACCTCAAAAGAAAAGAAAGAAGAAATCGCGGAAATTCTGGGACTCACCGACACCGGCGAAGCGACGAAAGTCGTCGTTTGCTGCCACGGCGGTCAGGACGCGAAAGATAAATACGATTACGTCGGATACGGCGATTGCAGAAGTATGGAACTTCTTGCAGGCGGTCGCAAACAGTGCGCCTGGGGCTGTCTGGGAACGGGCTCATGCGTGGACGCGTGCCAGCATCACGCCGTTACCGTAAAACAAAAAGGATATTCCGAAGTGTCATTAAGCAAGTGCATTTCCTGCGGCAAGTGCATTTCGGTGTGTCCGAAAAAGATAATAAAAAGGATCCCTGCAAGCGCGACTTATTACGTTGCGTGCAGCAATCACCAGAAAGGTAAGGAAGTGCGCGAGCTTTGTACGAAAGGCTGTATCGCGTGCGGTATCTGCGTGAAGCAGTGCGAGGTCGGCGCGATAACCATCGTCGACAACCTTGCCACAATCGATTACACGAAATGCATAAACTGCGGCAAATGCGCCGCGAAATGTCCGCAACGTTGCATAGTCTCGACGGACGCCAACAGATAATTTTGGCAACGTTCGTATTATTATCTGTTGGCATAGTGTGAAATAACAAAATCGCATTCTTCAAAAACGTCCCTGTGAATAGCGGGGATTTTTTTGCGCGTTATTTCATAAAATCGTCGAAAACCGCCCGAAAAAATTGTCAAAAAGTGCAAAAATTTGAAAATACCCCCTATACAAACGTTTTTTTATATGTTATAATTCCATTAGTTTTAGGTTCAATAATAAACAACAATATACAAGTTTTAAGGATTTTTTTTATGGAAAAGATTGCAATTATCGATTTAGGTTCAAATTCCGCGCGTCTCGTACTCGTCAACATTCTCGAAGGCGGATATTTTGTCGTTTTCGACGAATTGAAGGAATCCGTACGCCTCGGGCAGGATATGGACTGGGACGGCTTTTTGAAGCCGCAACGCATCGCGCAAACGATAAAAACGCTGAAAATGTTCCGCCGTCTTTGCGACGCGAACGGCGTTGAAAAGATTTACGCTTACGCAACTTCCGCCGTACGCCGCGCCAAAAACCAGAAAAGTTTTCTTGACGAAGTCGCGGTTTCGTGCGGTATCAAAATTCAGGTTCTGACAAAGGACGAGCAGGCAAACCTTGTTTATCAGGGCGTCATCAACAGTCTGGAAGTGCCCAAAGGGCTTATTATGGACATCGGCGGCGGCAGCACGCAGTTCATTTACTACAGCCGCAAGAATATCCTTGCCAGCGAAACGCTGCCTTTCGGCTCGGTTACGCTTACCGACCTTTTCAAAAACGATAATTGTCCGCCCGAAGAAAAGGCGAAAAAAGTTCAGGATTTCATCAAAGAACATCTTGACAGGATCGAATGGTTCAAAGAAATCGATCCCGATACGCAATTCGTCGGCGTTGGCGGCACGTTCAGAAACCTCGGTCGCATAAGCAGGAATATCAAAAAATACCCGCTCGATATGATGCACAATTACCATCTTTCGACGGAAGAATTCAATCAGATTTACAACACCATCAAAACGCTTGACCTTGACCGCACCCAAAAAATCAAAGGGTTGTCGTCGGGACGCGCCGATATTTTCCCGACCGCGCTTGCAGTCGTTAAGGAAGTTATCGATTACGTCGGTCTCAACGAAATCATCGTCAGCGGTTGCGGACTTCGCGAAGGCGCAATGTTCCGCTATGCCGTGCCCAGCACCAACGAGAAACCGTTGTCGGATATTCTGGGACACAGCATTCAGACGCTCATGCACTATTTCGACGCGAACATTTCCCATGCGGAACATGTGTATAATCTGTCGTTACAGCTGTTTAAGCAGTTAAAAGTGCTGCATAAACTGCCCAGAGCGTACGTTAAGGTGTTGCGCGTCGCCGCGCTTCTGCACGACAGCGGCATGCGTATCAAGTTCTATGACCACCATCGCCACAGCAGTTATATCATCTTAAACAGCAACCTATACGGCATTTCGCAAAAGGATCTTGTCGTGGCGGCGTTCGTTGCGGGCGGTCACAAAAAGAGCGACTTTAACGAGCTCGATATGAACAAATACCGCGTCCTGCTTTCTCCGGAAGACGTCGAGGCAATCAAAAAACTTTCGGTCATTCTGCGTATTGCGGAAAGTTTCGACAGAAGCCAGAGCGGGCTTATCACCGGCATCAACTGCGACGTGCTTGGCGACAGCGTGATTATGAAAACGGAAACCGAAGGAGACTGCTCGCTTGAAATCAAGGAAGCACTCACGGCCTCGTCCGAGTTCAAGCGCGCATACGGTAAAAACATTGAAATCTTATAATGACGTAAAAGTGGTTCTTGCGTCGGGTTCGCCCCGAAGGAAGGAACTTTTAAGGGAGATTTTTCCCGAATTTACGATATCGGTAAACGACGCGCCCGAAAAGAAAATCGGGCGTTTTCCGTCAAAACTCGTCACCGATAACGCGCGCGAAAAAGCAATAGCGTCCGACGCTTTGGACGCGCTTGTCATCGCCGCGGATACCGTCGTTTTTATGGACGGCAGATATTTTCTGAAGCCCAAGGACGAGAACGACGCCTCGGAAATGCTGAAAACCTTGTCAAATCGCACGCATTTCGTTTATACCGGCGTCGCGTTGAGATTCAACGAAAACATCACGACTTTTTACGTCGTGTCGAAAGTTAAAATGAAAAACCTTTCGTCGGATACGATTAAGGAATACGTCGCAACGGGCAGCCCCCTGGACAAAGCCGGCTCGTACGGCATTCAGGACGACGTCGTCGTGGCGGGTTATTCCGGCAGTTTCTCAAATATTATGGGATTGCCCGTCGAGGAAACGGCAGTGCGTATCGATGAATTTTTAAGGAGTATTTATGGCACTCATGGAACTTGCCGTTGATTTCGGCTCGTCTTACATTACGATTTATAAGCGCGGCGAAGGCATCGTTCTGAAAGAAGCGTCGGTCGTCGTCGTCAGCACGCACAAGAAGAAACGCGAAGTCGTGGAATCGGGAAACGCTGCGAAAAACTACGTCAGAACGACGATGGGAAATGCGCGTGAAATTTATCCCGTGCGCGAAGGCGTCGTTGTGAGCGTCGAGGACGCGTCGCTTATGATGAGCGAATTTATCAAAAGACTTTTGCCCGAAAAGATTTTTAAGCCGCAAATCCGCGCGGTCGTGATGATCTCGTCTGGACTTACCGTTGTCGAAAGGCGCGACGTCGAAACGGTTATGCTAAACGCCGGCGTGAAAGACGTCATTCTTGTTGAGTCGCCGCTTGCGCTGCTTGCATACACCAACAGCGTCGGCGGACTGTTTCTGGATATCGGCGGCGGCACTGCAGAAGTCGCAAGCGTCACGAAAAACGGAATTTCCGCGGCGTGCAGCGTGAATATCGCGGGCGCGATGCTCAATTCCAAAATCATTGATTATTTCGTTGAAAATTACGGCTTAAAAATCGGCGATTATACCGCGGAGAAGTTGAAACTCGACGTTGGCAGTATGTACGACAACGATTTGTCGGCAACCGAAATCAGCGGTCGCGACGTTCTGGACGGAACGCCCCGCAGTATGGAAGCGTCGGCAAAAGACGTGCGCCGCGCCATTTCAAAATCCATCGACGCTCTTATCGAAGTCGTTGAAAACGTCTTGAATATGACACCGCCGGAACTTGCGGGTGAAATCGGCAAAAAGGGCATTTTCATTTCGGGCGGCACGTCGGAACTTCCGGGCCTTATCGAATATCTGGGCGTCAGACTTTACCTGCCGATAACGCAACTGAAAGACTATGACAATGCCGCGGCTCTCGGCGGAGGCGTGCTTCTGGAAGACGGCAAAGCGTTAAGTCAGATGCTTAATATGAAGGTCGATTGACGGATATTTATCGAAATTGTCCGAAAAATCAATAAAACATATAAAAACAAGCAAAATAACAAAAAAAACACATTGAGTGTTCTTTTGACACAAAAGACTGTGGTTTTGACATAAATCGACATAATCGGCGTTTCTTTTACGAGAAACGCTTTTTTTTGCAAAATTACACGGTTTACCATATATGCGGAGGTAAATTGTGGGAAGAAAAATTGTTGTTACATCGGGAAAAGGCGGCGTCGGCAAAACGACGCTTACGGCAAGTCTCGGAATCGCGATTGCCGAAACAGGCAAAAAAGTCGTGCTTGTGGACGCCGATATCGGGCTTAATAACCTTGACGTCGTGCTTGCGGTCGAAAACAAGGTGGTTTACGACGTCCTTGACGTCATATCGGGGAAATGCAGACTGAAACAGGCGTTGATTCAGGACGTCGACAATCCCACGCTTTACGTTTTGCCGTCGGCGAAAATTCAGGACAGTCCGCTTATTACGGCGTGCAGTTTCCGAAACGTCGTGGACGCGCTCGCGCTCAACTTCGATTTCGTGATAATCGATTGTCCCGCGGGCATCGACAATGGATTTCACCGCGCGGTATCGGCGGCAACCGAGGCAATCGTCGTAACGACGCCGCATATTTCGGCTGTGCGCGACGCCGACAAAGTGTTGTCGATACTGTCCGGGTACTGTCTTATGAGCGTCGGACTTGTCGTGAACCGCGTGCGCGGCGATATGGTATCGAAGGGCGAAATGATGAGTGCGGGCGATATAGTGCGCGCCGTCAGATGCGAGCCTGTCGGAGTTATTCCCGAGGACGACTACATCACGATGTATTCGCAGACGGGGAAAGTGCCTTTCGACACGACCTCGGGGCGCGCTTTTAAGATGCTTGCGTCGAACGTCATAAACGGCACGAAAAACATTTACGACTGCGTTTCGCGCGCGGGGCTCGGCACAAGAATCAGGAGGTTTTTCGGACTGTGAAAAAGACTGCAAAACTTGCAAGCGAAAGATTGAAAAACGTCATTTTAAGCGATAAAGTTTCCCATCCCGACAGGCTCAACGACCTTTTGAAAAGCGACGTAAACGATATGCTGAAAACTTATTTCGAGCTGTATCCCGGAAGCATAAAAGTGTGTCTGAAACCGTCGGAATACGGGCTGGATATTCTTATCGACGCAACCGCCATACGGGTTAAGGATTTCGGAAGTTTCGGGGAATAACCTCGCCGATTTTTTTAGAAAGCGGATTGTTCAGAATTAATCGTTGCATATCGTCTTCGCCGAGTTTACACACGACTTCGTTGTTTTTCATAACGTAAAAAACATAAAGATAATCGGGTTTTATCAGGCATAAAACGCGTTGTAAAGTTGCGTTTTCGTCGATATACAATGTTTGACCGATAACGCCTTTGTCATAATTTTTCACAATCGGGGAAGCGTTGTTAAGGTATTTAAGGTCTGCCGCGTCGCTTGGGAATATGTTGTAAATCATCAAAAACGCCGCCATCAAAAGAAAGGTGAAATTCGGCGTGGTTTTTAGCGAAAACAGGTAAAATATAAGCAGTGCGAGCGACAGGATTATCCCGAAAATTCTGAGCAGTTTTATCACTCTCGGTTTATATCCCGAAATCGCCTCGATAACCCTTGCGCCGTCCAGCGGAGTTACCGGCAAAAGATTGAAAAGCCCCGTCCAGAGATTTGCGTAAAAAAACGTTTGAAGATATGCAAAACTTTCGGGAAAAATCCACCATATCGCTACGGTAAAAAGCGCAAGCGAAAGGTTCAGAAGCGGCCCCGCAAGCGCGATTATAACGTTGGATGTTTTGTCGAAATCGTGATTGTTGTAAAGTGTCGCGCCGTAGGGCAAAAAAATTATCCGCTCGGACGGATAACCTCTTGTTTTCGCGGCGATCGCATGGAAACATTCGTGCAGAGTAACCGCAAGAACGCTCGATAAAAACGCCCCGATGCCGAATTTCCACACGAGAAGGGCGGCAACGATTATCGACATCGGGTGAATTTTGATTTTCACTTTTTCAGGTCAATATCGAAGTAAGCGCCGCAATGCTTGCGTATTTTGCGATTTGTGCAATCAGAAAGCCGAGGGAAATCGCGGTAAGCGCCATAAGCGGCAGAATCAGCAGACTGCCCGTGCCTTCCTTATTGAAAGAGCCTTTGATTTTCTCAAAGAATTGCCGCGATTTGCGCGCGGGTTTTACGTCGTACGAAACGTAATCGTTGTTGATAATCTGGTTTTCCACGTTATCGATGTCTTCGTATTTCATATTTGTCACCTCACGCTATTATACGGCGGATTTTCATGATATATGCCAACGACTTAAAATCCCATATCCCTTGACATTTTTTTTCATGCATATTACAATATTTAATTGCATAAATGAATGAAAATCGAATAATCGAATTCGGTTGAATATAATTTTGTCGGATGCGAAAAACACCGTTTGCACGGCGGAATTTTCAAAAATCCGACGTTTTATAAGGAATTTTTATGAAAAAACTCTTCATCGACTACCACCCGAAGCGCGTTTGCGTCGCAATGACCGAAAATAACGAGTTGAAGGAATATTACGTCGAAAAAGCAACGAAACCGAAAATCGTCGGCAACATTTACAAGGGCAAAGTCGTCAATATCTTGCAGGGAATGAAAGCGGCGTTTGTCAATATCGGGCTTGAAAAAAACGCCTTCCTTTACGCGGGCGAAACGCTTGTCGACAAGACCACTTTGGGCGACGGCGCGCTCGTTATGCCGCAAAAACTCAACGTATCGCCGGGCGACCGCATTATGTGTCAGGTCGTCAAGGATTATTTCGGCACGAAAGGCGTCAGGGTTTCGCAAAACATATCGTTGCCGGGCAGGCTCGTGGTCATTATGCCGCAGATGGATTACGTTGGCATATCTCATAAAATTTCCGACGAGGCAAGACGGGACGCGCTTTTGAAACTTGTCAAAGAAAACTGTCCCGCGGGCGTAGGCTTTATCATTCGCACCGCCGCGCAGAACGCCGACGACGCGGATATCGTCAAGGAAATGAATTCCCTTGTCCAGAAATGGAAAAGCATCGTGCAGAGTTACAAAACCGCGCAGGACGGCGACGTCGTTTACGAAGAGGGCGACCTTATCTTCCGCACAATCCGCGATATTCTGGACTCCGACATCGACCGTATTATCGTCAACAACGAAATCGTTGCCCGCGACCTTCGCCAGAGTCTTGTCGAAATTTACGGCGACAGAGACGTTGTGGAACTTTATACGGGCACCGAAAACCTGTTCACATATTACAATTTGCAGTCGCAGATTTCAAAACTCATAAAACGCAAAGTAATTTTGAAAAACGGCGCGTATATTGTCATCGACCGCACCGAAGCGTTGACAGCAATCGACGTCAATACCGGAAAATACGTCGGCGAGAACGATTTGGAACAAACATTCCTCAACACCAACTTTCTGGCGGCGGAAGAAATCGCCAAACAGTTGCGCCTTCGCAATATCGGCGGTATCGTCATCGTCGACTTCATTGATATGGAGCTGGAAGAAAGCCGCAAAAAACTGCTTGCCGCTTTTGAAAAGGAACTCAAAAAAGACCGCGTCCGCACAAGTAAACCCGTCATGACCACTTTGGGACTTGTCGAAGTCACGCGAAAGAAAACAAGAAGCAGCGTTTACGATCTGCTGCTTTCGGAATGTCCGTATTGTCAGGGCGACGGGTTCGTTTTCTCGGAAGAATACGTCATTATGCGTATTCGCGAAGCACTTATGAATCTTATGAGCGACGAGGATCCGCGTTCCGTCATCGTTACCGCAAACCCCGACGTTTACAACAAAATATTCGCTTTGCGTTACCTTGAAAGAGAGTGCAAAACGATTTGGAAAGGCAAGCGCATTTACATTATTCCCGACGCGCTTTTACACCGCGAAAAGTTCAGCCTTTCGCCGACGAACGAAGCGGTGTTGAGCTTACCCGAGAACGCCAAACTCCTTTATTAAAAAGTCATAATTTTGCGATATTTTGCTTTTTCGGCGGAACCCGAAAAATCGTGTACGCCAAAGTACACTGGATTTTTCTGAACCCGCCGAGAAAACCACAATCTCATCAAAATTCTGACTTTTTAGGATTTTCAGAACCTCGTAAGAAACGTCAAAAATCCATCAAAATTCTGACTTTTTAAGAGAAATTTATTATATTTGCAAATTCTCGCCGTTTTAAGAGAACTATATTCAGCACCCGGACGGGTGCTTTTTTATTAGGGTGTTTTTAATTCCGTGCAACGCACTTAATGTCATTGCGAGGAGCAAAGCGACGTGGCAATCTCCCGGAAGGGCAACCGCATTATAAAACCCACACAAGATATTTTTCTATTTGCGTGGAGAAAAGAAACAAACAAATGTTGTGTTATGAAACTTTTTGCCCGTTTTTTTAATGATACAAGTTATACTCACCATAAAACTATTTTTAACCAGTGTATTATTTTTTCTCGCCAAATGTTTTTTCAAATAGTTTTTCATCATTTTAAGGGGTTTTATTATCGAGCAAGAGTGTCCTGTTGACAGTTTAATAGTTTTTGCTATGCTTTGAGTCATATTGTATCACTTTTGGGAAATTGCCACGGTATCGCTGGCGATACTGCGCGATGACAAACATCAAGGAACGGCGTTTGGTTGGACGTGAAAATTATGCGTAAAAATGCGGGTTTTCGGGCGCGCATATATTATTTATATAATAAAATCGGTTGACATTGCCGATTTTTTTTGTTATATTACATTTCGTGCCGCGTAGAAAGGGTACAAAGTGCGCTTGCGCCACCCCGATAGCGAGACTGGAGAGAGGAGGTATTTAATATGTACGCTATTATCGCAACCGGCGGTAAACAATTCAAAGTTGAAAAGGACCAGATTATTAAGGTTGAAAAACTCGACGCCAACAAAGGCGACAAGGTAACTTTGGACGTAGTTATGCTTGCGGACGACGGTAAAGTGCTTGTCGGCGACGACCTCAAAAAGGCCAAAGTCGAGGCGGAAGTTTTGTACAGCGACAAATCCGATAAGGTTATCGTTTACAAATACAAAGCAAAGAAAAACGAGCGCAAACGTCAAGGACATCGTCAGCCCTACACCGCACTCAAAATTTTGTCCATTAAAAAGTAATGACAAAGGTCAGGATTCAAAGACATAACGGCAGTATCGTAAGCGTTGAATGCGACGGGCATACGGGATACGGCGTTGAAGGCGAAGATATCGTTTGCAGCGCGTTATCGTCCATCGTACAGACGGCGGCTTTGGGGCTTATGCAGGTTGCCGGCATCGATCTCGATTACGAAGTCAGGGAAGAAGACGGATATCTTAAATTCACGCTCCCCCCGCTTTCAAAGGAAAGACGCCGCGACGCCGATATGATTCTGAACACACTATATCTGGGAATCTTCGATTTGCACGAAGGCTTTTCGGATTTCATTGAATTGGAGGTAAAGTAATATGTTTATTAATATACAATTATTTGCTCATAAAAAAGGTTCGGGTAGCTCGCACAACGGACGTGACAGCGCGGCAAAACGCCTCGGTCCCAAGCGTTCCGACGGACAATTCGTGCTTGCAGGCAACATTCTTATGCGCCAACGCGGTACGAAAATCCATCCCGGCACCAACGTAGGTATCGGCAGCGACGATACGCTTTACGCATTGAAAGACGGCATCGTCCGTTTTGAAAGAAAGGGCAAAAACAATAAACAAGTTTCGGTTTACGAAGCGGAATAAGTTGAAAAACGAAGCGCCCTGCGAGATTTCGCAGGGTTTTTTTGTGCGAAAATTCTCACGCGCGCGCATATTTATGGATAAATAAAGCAAAAAAACGCTTGACAGCGGTATTTTTCCGGATTTAATATAATCCTAATGGATTATATTGTCGAAAAAGGTAAAATTACCGTAATAAATCCCCGTGACTTCGATATACGGAAAACTCTGGAATGCGGACAGGTGTTCCGATATAAAAAAATTGACGACGGATACGAAATAATCGCGAAAAATCAGCGCGCCCGGTTAAAAAACGTAAAAAATAACGTAGAAATAGCCTGCACGGACGAAAATTTTTTTGTAAAATACTTTGATTTGTGCAAAAACTATGATATAATTAGGTTGAAATTGGGTGATAAAGGCCTTTTTTGTGCGGCAATCGATTTCGGACAGGGGATAAGAATTCTTCAACAAGATCCGTTTGAGACCTTGATAAGTTTCATAATTTCGGCAAATAACCACATTCCCCGCATAAAATCGATTATCGAAAGGCTGTCGACGGCTCTCGGCGACAGGTGCGACGGTTTCAACGCATTTCCAACGGCAAAAGCGTTGTCCGAAAAAGACGCCGATTATTACTTCAAGGCAGGGCTCGGGTATCGCGCCCCTTATATCGTCGAAACGGCGCGTGCGGTGAAAGACGGTTTTGACCTTGACGGTCTTCAAACTCTTTCGACCGACAAGGCAAGGAAGGAACTTATGACGCTCAAAGGCGTCGGGCCGAAAGTTGCGGATTGCATACTGTTGTTCGGTTTCGGGCGAGAAGACGTTTTCCCCGTCGATACCTGGATAAAAAAGGTTTACAATTCCTACTTCGGGCACGAGGACAATCCCGCAAAAATTAGAAAGGCTCTGACGGATAAGTTCGGCGACCTGTCGGGATACGCACAGCAATATTTGTTCTTTTATAAAAGAGAACTTGAAAAATAATATACATTGTTAATAAATGGAGGGTTATTTATGAATACCAAGAAAATCGTTGTTTTAGCCGATATCGAAAGTGTCCGCGTACCGTTCACTTCCTTTGAAAAGGCATTGAAAGAAGTATCCAAGTACGGCGACGTCGCAGGTTGCAAATTCTACGGATACAGCGCAAAACGTACCAAAGACTACGCAGACTTCATCGCAGACAATAACTATGACGCGTTGTCCTCTCTCGCAGGAAAGAGAAAAGGTAAACTTGACCTTCGTCAGGTCATCGACGCCACCCGCATTGCGGAAAACCGCAAAATCGACGGTATCTTCCTTCTGTACGGCAAAGGAAACATTAAACCTTTGATCAGTTATCTCCGCAACCTCGGCATCGAAGTTTACGCAGGCGTTATCACGCCCGACGAAAACAGCGCGAAATGCAACCAGACCATCATCCTTGAAGAAGGTTTGCTTTATACGCAAGTATCGCACGCTGCTCCCAAGAAAGCGGCTCCCGCTCCCGCGCCCGCAGCACGTCCCGCGGCACGCCCCGCAGCAGCGAACGACGATGACGATATCATCGCAAAACTCGCAGCGCTTCTCGGCGACTGATAACTACATAAGGTAAGAGGGAGAATGCCTTATAAAAAGGCGGTTCCTTCACGAGCAAAAAAGAAAAACACCGCCGACGATTGTCGGCGGTTTGTATATTAAACAGAGGTTTATTATGGCAAAAATCATCATCAATACGGAGGCTTGCAAGGGTTGCGGATTGTGCACGCTTGCCTGTCCCAAAAAAATTCTTGCCATCTCGGCGCACAGTAATAACAAAGGTTATTATTACGTCGAAGTCACCGACAAGGAAAAATGCACGGGTTGTTCTTCGTGCGCGATCACTTGTCCCGACGTCGTTATAGAGGTGGAAAGATGAAAAAACTTATGAAAGGTAACGAAGCAATCGCGGAAGCCGCAGTACGCGGCGGCTGTCGATTCTTTGCGGGATATCCCATCACCCCGCAAAACGAAATTCCCGAATATCTGAGCTGGCGTCTTTTTGAGGTCGGCGGACAGTTTGTGCAGTCGGAAAGCGAAGTTGCGGCAATCAATATGGTTTACGGCGCGGCGGCAGCCGGCACTCGCGCAATGACAAGCTCGTCAAGCCCCGGAATCTCGTTGAAACAGGAAGGCATTTCGTATATCGCCGGCGCGGAACTTCCGTGCGTAATCATCAATATGGTCAGGGGCGGCCCCGGACTCGGCGGTATTCAGCCTGCACAAAGCGACTACTTCCAGGCGACGAAAGGCGGCGGACACGGCGATTATCATATGCTCGTTTACGGTCCCAACAGCGTGCAGGAATGCGTCGATATTTTGTACAACGCTTTTGACAAAGCCGACGAATATCGTATTCCCGTCATGATTCTGGGCGATGGTATGCTCGGTCAGATTATGGAAGCGGTCGAACTGCCCGAAATGAAGGATATCGAAAAACTTCCAAAAAAAGACTGGGCGGCAACCGGAAGCGGCGTCGGTGAAAACCGTCGTATCGTCAACAGTTTGTATATCGAGCCCGACGCGCTGGAAGAACTTAACCACAGACAGTTTGAAAAGTACGACCTTATCGCAAGTCGCGAAACGAGATATGAAGAATACCTTTGCGACGACGCCGAAATCGTACTGACGGCATACGGCACGGTCGCGCGTATCGCGAAATCCGCCGTGAACATTCTGCGCGAACAGGGCATAAAGGCGGGACTTTTAAGACCTGTCACGTTGTATCCGTTCCCGAACGAAGCGTTTTTGAAAGTCGCAAACAACCCGACTGTCCAAAGATTCGTATGTTCCGAACTTTCGATGGGACAAATGATCGAGGACGTGAAACTCGCAATCGAATGTAAGAAACCTGTTGACTTCTTCGGTCGCACCGGCGGCAACGTCATGACGCCCGAAGACATTGTCGAATTCGTGAAAGGGGAGGTAAAAAAATAATGGCAAAAGTATTTGAAAAAACCAAAATGCTGACAGACGTGCCGTTCCATTACTGCCCCGGTTGCACGCACGGCATCGCGCACAGACTCGTTGCGGAAGTTCTGGAAGAACTCGGCGCGGAAGGACATTGCATAGGAATCGCTTCCGTCGGATGCAGCGTGTTCTCGTATAACTATTTCAACTGCGATATGATTCAGGCGTCGCACGGTCGCGCACCCGCAGTCGCAACGGGAGCAAAGCGCGCCAATCCGAACAACGTCGTGTTTGCTTATCAGGGCGACGGCGACCTTGCAAGTATCGGTATGGCGGAAATCGTGCACGCGGCGACGCGCGGCGAAAAAATCACCGTCATCTTCATCAATAACGCGATTTACGGCATGACCGGAGGACAAATGGCGCCGACCACCCTTGACGGGCAAAAATCAACGACTTGTATTTACGGCAGAAATCCCGAAATCAACGGCAACCCCGTGAAAATGTGCGAGCTGTTGTCCACGCTTACGGGCCCCGCTTATATCGCAAGACAAAGTTTGTGCGACGTAAAACACATCGTACAGGCAAAGAAGGCAATCAAAAAAGCCTTCGAACATCAGATTAACGGCGACGGCTTTACGATGGTGGAACTTTTGTCAAGCTGCCCGACCAACTGGCACATGACGCCCGAACAAGCCCTTCAATACGTTGCGGGCGATATGGAAAATCTGTACCCGCTTGGCGTTTTTAAGGAGGTATAAGTATGGAAAAGATAATCATCGCAGGTTTCGGCGGACAAGGAGTTTTGTCGCTCGGACAGTTTATCGCATACGCCGCCTTATACGAAAACAAAGCGGTAACTTGGCTTCCGTCGTACGGTCCCGAAATGCGCGGCGGTACGGCGAATTGCAGCGTTGTCGTTGACGATACGGAAGTCGCGTCGCCCATCATCGCGGTGCCCGACACGCTTATCGCAATGAACAAACCGAGCCTTGACAAATTCAAAAACAAGGTGCGTCTCGGCGGACTTATCATCGTCAACAGCAGCCTTATTTCCGACAAGGTGGAGCGCACCGACGTTACCACGATTTACGTCCCCGCAAACGAACTCGCGCACGAAGCGGGCAACGACAAGACGGCGAATATCGTGGTGTTGGGCGCGTATATGAAGTACAGCAACCTCTTCCCGAGGGAAGTAATGCTCAGCACCATCGAAAAGGTTTTCTACGCAAAACCCAAGGTAATCCCCGTCAACCAGAAAGCGTTTGACATAGGTTACGGTTTATAAAATTCACGCCCGGCTTCGGTCGGGCTTTTTCATTGCAAAAAAACGATATATTTGCAAAAGAGCAAGTTTATCGTACAAAATAAAGGGGTAAAATATGAAAAATAGAGTAATGCGTACCGATTATCCGATAAGAAAAATTGCCGACGACACTTATATGATAAGCGACTTCGGCATCGCGAACTGTTATCTTTTAATAGGTGAGGAACGCGCGCTGCTGATCGATTGCGGGCTGGGTATAGGCGACATAAAGGGCGCGGTTGAAAAAATCACCGACAAGCCAATTTTGGTTGTCGCGACGCACGGACACGTCGACCACGCGGGCGGCGACGGACAGTTTGAAAAAATTTACGTCCACACCCTCGACACGGGAAAGACGTATAAGTTTATGACAAGTTATATCGTCAGGAAACTGTTCCTTATCGGCTCAAAGGGGGTTGTCGATAAAAGCATAAAAGTCAAAGATCTGGTAAAGTACGATAAGCGTCCCGAAGTCGTCGGCATAGACGACGGATACGTTTTCGACCTTGGCGGACGACAAGTGAAAGTCGTTCATTCCGTCGGGCATACTTACGGCAGCATATTGCTTCTGGACGATAAAACGAAAATTGCTTTCGTCGGCGACAATATGTGTCCGTCGCCGTGGCTGTTTCTGCCGAACGCGTCGTACGTCGACGAATGGCTGGAAAGCGCAAGGGAAATTTTGAAAATTTCAGACGAATACGCGATATGGTGGGGACACGAAGGCGGCTTTCTTTCGCAGGGACTTATCGAAAACGTGATTAAAATCGGCGAAGAAGCAATCAAAAAGTTCAAGAAAAACCGCATTTTGTTCCGTGTGATTTTTTATCCCTGCAACGACAGGGTGAACGGCAGCGTGGTATTCCGAAGCACCCGCCTTATCAAAAAATCGAAATAGCGGGGCAAAACTTTTCAATGACGGCGCGAAGAAAGAACACATAATATAAATATATTATTGTGTTTTTTCTTTTTTTATGGTATCATTTTCATAGGAGAATTCCGAGAAATTAAAAAAGGAGCCGGGCTTATGACTTTTGATATTGCGCTTTTGAGCACGTTTTCGGAAGAAATAGTTTTTCTTTTTCAGGAGATGAACGTTGCTTCGGCGATTTGTTTTTTCGTCGGACTTATATTCATTATTGTGGAAGTATTCACGCCGGGTTTCGGCTTTTTCGGGATTTCGGGCATAATACTTTCGATAATCGGCATTGTTCTTCGCGCGACGCAGGGCGGCAACGGCAATCCCGTCATACAGGCGCTTTTATTGCTGCTGATATTGCTTATCGCGTGCGTGATAGCGTTCGTATTTATGGCGGTGTCGTCCAAAAAAGGCTGGTTGTCAAAGACGCCTTTCGTCATGAAAGAGAGCGCGGTTTCGACGGGCGTGTCGGAAGGCACGGCGGATTACAGCGGACTTCTGGACAAAACGGGGAAGACGCTTTGCGCGCTTCGTCCGTCGGGCATTGTCGAAATCGACGGTAAAAAATACGACGTCGTTGCCGAAAACGAATTTATCGACGCGGATACGGAAGTAAAAGTAATAAAGGTCGAGGGCGTGCGCGTCGTCGTCACGAAAAAATAGTTTAATTTGTAGATTTTTGGAGGTATAAATTATGTTGTTTACCGCACTTTGTCTTACAAGTGCCGTTACCACGCTTATCGTGGTACTGGCGGTTTTTGTCGTATTACTGGCAGTGTTTTTCGCGCTCGTTCCCGTGGGAACGTGGTTTCGCGCGTTGGTTTCCGGCGCAAGAATTTCAATGGGACGTCTTATTGGTATGCGCCTTCGCCGCATCAACATCAGAATGATTGTCGAAGCGTATATCAACGCCGTGAAAGCCGGACTTGAAATCGACGTCGTGGAACTTGAAACGCATTATATGGCGGGCGGCGACGTTCTGAAAGTCGTCAACGCATTGATATCGGCGCACAGCGCAAACATCGACTTGTCCCTGCGTACCGCAAAAGCCATCGACCTTGCGGGACGCGACGTGCTGAACGCGGTGAAAGTCAGCGTCAACCCCAAAGTCATCGAAACCCCCGCGATTTCCGCAATCGCCAAAAACGGTATCGAACTTCGCGTAAAGGCGCGTGTTACCGTCCGCGCAAACATCGCGCGTCTTGTCGGCGGCGCAGGCGAAGAAACCATAATCGCCCGTGTCGGCGAAGGTATTGTCACGACAATCGGCAGTTCCAACACTCACGAAGAAGTTCTTGAAAACCCCGACCGTATCAGTAAGACGGTTTTGCAAAAAGGTCTTGACGCGGGCACGGCTTTTGAAATTCTGTCAATCGACATAGCGGATATCGACGTCGGCAGAAACATCGGCGCGCAACTCCAAATGGATCAGGCGGAAGCGGATAAGCGTATCGCTCAGGCAAAGGCGGAAGAACGCCGCGCAATGGCTGTCGCTCAGGAACAGGAAATGAAAGCCCGTACGCAGGAAATGCGCGCGGAAGTCGTCAAAGCGGAAGCGGAAGTCCCCGAAGCAATGGCGGACGCGTTCAGAAACGGCAGACTCGGCGTTATGGATTACTATAACATGCAAAACGTCATCGCCGACACCGCAATGAGAAACGCGATAAGCGGCAAAAAACCCGACGAAGATAAAAAATAATGATTAACGCACTTTCGATGGACGGAATGTTCGTTTTAGTCATCGCCTTTTTCGTAATGGTGTTTTTGGTTATCACGTCGATGACAATCAAAATGCTGAAAGGCGCAAACGGGAACAAAAAATCCGGAAACGATAACACGCAGAATAATCGAGGTCGGACGACGAACCCCGACGAAGGGCAGAAGAAAGATTCTGCCGAGTCCGAGCACGACGAAATTATGAAACGTCGCATGGAAAACGTGCAAAAAGCGTCGGGCAGTCGTCAGAATGCGTTCAATGCGAGAAAGGAAGTGAAAACCGTCGACGACACGTCGGGCAACGTCGTAAGGTCAAAGGATATTTGCGACGCCGCAAAAGCCCCCGTGCCGCACACGCACCCGTCTGCAACCCCGACAAAAGGCAAAGTAAGGGTTGAAAAGAAACCGCATATCGCAGGCGAAGGCGACGAAGGTTGCGCGCATAACAACGTGCGGTTCGTGCTGGACGACGTGATGCCGAAAGATAATTCCGACGAAAACGTGAAAGAACTTCAACGTATCGTCGTGTGGAACGAAATTCTCTCGCACCCCAAATTCAAAAAATAATTCAGATAAAGGAAAGCGGCAATTATTTTGCCGCGCGCATTTTTATGAGCAAAGTTAAACTTGACGAAAGACTTATTGCGGTAACGCACCCCGAGGCGTTGAAAAGCAGCGTGGTTTCGGGCAAAAATTTCCGCATAACCGTGCTTACCGACAGGCTTTTCCGAGTGGAAACGTCCGTCACGGGGAAATTCATCGACGACGCAACGCAATCGGTATGGTTTCGTAACCTCGAAACGCCGAAATATAAGGCGGAAAACACTGAAAACACGGTGAAAATCACAACCGACGCGGTTACTCTCGTTTTCGACAAAAAAAGCGAAAAATCGAAAATCGTAACGAAGTCGGGCGCGGTCATTCCCGCAACGAACAAGGGCAACCTGAAAGGCACGATGCGTACGCTTGACGGCAACTTCGGAATTTACTTTTTCAAGCTTGGCATAATGAGCAAGACGGGCGTTGCGGTATTTCAGGACAAAGGTCTTATCCTGAATAAGGACGGCGAGGTCGAGGCGCGAAAAACCGACACAATCGATAAATATATTTTCGCATACGGCACCGACTACCGCACCGCGCTCAAAGACTTTTTCAGGATTACGGGCGGCGTGCCCCTTGTCCCGAGATATGCTTTCGGCAACTGGTGGAGCAGATATCGCGCGTATACGCAACAGGAATACGTCGACCTTATGCAAAGGTTCATCGACAAAGATATCCCCATCACGGTCGCGACGATCGATATGGACTGGCACTGGGTGAACGTGGATGAAAGGTTCGGCACCGACTATAAACATTCCGCGGCAAACAGATTCCAGGGTCCCGGCTGGACGGGATACAGCTGGAATACAGATTTATTCCCCGACTACAAAGGCTTTCTGAAATGGCTCAACGAAAAGGGATTTAAGGTGACGATGAACCTGCATCCCGCCGACGGCGTGCGGCATTTCGAAGACATGTACGAAGATATGGCGCGTGAAATGGGCATCGATCCCGACACGAAAACCGACATACCTTTCGACATGACCGACAACCGCTATATCAACGCGTATTTCAAAACCGTGAATCACCCGTACGAAGACGACGGCGTGGAATTCTGGTGGATTGACTGGCAACAGGGCAAAAAGACCGCATTGTCGGGGCTCGATCCCTTGTGGGCGCTCAATCATTACTTCACACTTGACAACGCGCGCAAGCATCGTCCGCTTATTTTGTCAAGATACGCGGGCGTGGGCAGCCATCGTTATCCGCTCGGTTTTTCGGGCGACTGCATCGTATTTTGGTCGGCACTCAGGAAGCAGCCGTATTTCACGAATAACGCCGCAAACGTCGGCTATACCTGGTGGAGCCACGACATCGGCGGACATATGTTCGGCATACGCGACGACGAACTTTATTTAAGGTGGGTGCAATACGGCGTATTCAGCCCGATAAACAGATTGCATTCGTCAAACAGCGACCTTTCCGGCAAAGAGCCGTGGTCGTATCGCGCGGACGTCGATCACTTCGCGACGGAAGCGTTGAAATTCAGGCACAAACTCATCCCGTATATTTATACGATGAACTATAAAACGCATACGGAAGGGCGCGCTATCTGCGAGCCTATGTATTACGCCTATCCCGACGAAACGGACGCCTTTAAGGTGAAAAATCAATATATGTTCGGAAGCGAACTTATGGTGTGTCCGATTGTCAGCCGTATCAACAAAAACACGGGTACGGCGGCGGTCAAAGCGTGGCTTCCGCACGGCAGATGGACGGATATTTTCACGGGACAGGTTTATCACGGCGAAAAATTCCTGAAACTTTTCCGCGGCGAATCGTCAATCCCCGTGCTTGCAAAAGAAGGCGCGATTATCCCGCTTTCGGGCGACGGCGGAAACTCCGTGAAAAACCCCGAAAATCTGGAGTTTTTGATTTATCGCGGAAACAACGAATTCACGCTTTACGAAGACCAGTGCGAGGATTTGTCGTATGACGTATCGTTTGTCAAAACGAAAGCGGAAGTGTCCGAAAACGACGGCAAAGACGTTACGTTCACGCTGCATCCGTCGGAAGGCGATTTGTCGCTTATCCCCGAAAAACGCAATCTGAGTTTCTCGTTCGCGGACGTGTCGAAAGCACAGGTCAAAGTGTACTTAAACGACGTTCTTCAAAGCGACGAAACGTGCAATACACAACCGATTATGTGCTTAAACGGCGTGAAACCCACGGATAAAGTTACGATTGTGTTGACTGACTACAAAATCCGCGTCAATCCCGCAGGCGGCGAAGTTATTGCAAAAGTCATGGCGCGCTGGCAAAAAGGCTACTTCAAAAAGAACATACTGTATTCGGCGGTCAAAAAGAAAGTGAAGTCGCGCGATTATAAATCGGCGGTGAAACGCAGTCTTCTCCCGAAACGGTTGAAAGAAGAAATTTACGAAAATCTCGATTAACGGACAAAGGGGGAAATCATGGCGTATATTTACGTTCTGGCGGCGATAACCGCCGTTCTCAGCGTTGTCGTCGTTGCGCTTGAAAACAAGGGAATCCTTGCGCTCAAATACGTTCTGAAAACCGTCGCGAGTTTGTGCTTTGTGATGATTGCGCTGCTTTCGATGGCAAAGGGCGGATACGACAACTGGAAAATTCTTGTTATCGCCGGGCTTGTTTTCGGTATGCTCGGCGATATATTCCTGTCAAGCAACAACGTGGTTGCCGACAAAAAAACGCTTGGCGTACTCACGATTGCGGGCGGACTGTTTTTTGCGGTCGGCCACGTCATATACGTCGTATGGCTTCTGCGCTTTGTGGAAGGGTTCAACTGTTACACGCTTTTCGCGGTGTTCGGAATTCCGGCGCTGTTCGTGGTTCTGAGTCTTCTGAAAGTGATGAAAGCGGGGAAGATAACTCCGCTTGTTACGCTGTACGCGGCGTTTCTCGGCACGATGCTTATGGGCGCGATTAACATGTACGTTTTTCTTTCGCCCGAAAAAATCGCGTCTTTGATACTTGCGGGCGGCATACTGTTCACGACGTCCGATCTTGTGCTTGCATACTATAACTTCGGGCATACCGAACAAACGAAAGTAAAATATATTTATATGACGACATATTACGCGGCGCAGATATTGTTTGCGCTTACATTATTATACTAAGGAGAAAATTCAACATCATGTACGACTTTAACAAAATCATCGACCGAAAAGGAACAAGCAGCTGGAAATACGATTTTTACGAAGAATACAACAAGCCCTCGGACACTCTTTCGATGTGGATTGCGGATATGGATTTTCCGACCGTTCCCGAGGTCGTAAAAAATATGGAAGACGTCGCGACCTTTGGCATTTACGGATATTCCCGCCCGATGTCGGGCTATTACGAAGCCCTTAAAAACTGGTACAAAACGCACTTTGACGCCGACTTTGAAAACGAACAGGTAGTGTTCACGCCCGGCATAGTTTTCGCGCTTAATATGGCGGTCAAAACTTATACGAACGAGGGCGACGGCGTGCTTGTTATGCGCCCCGTGTATTACCCGTTTCTGAATGCGATCAAAAACAACAAAAGGAAACTCATCAACAGTCCGCTTGTGTATTCGGGCGGCAAATATTCGATAAACTTTACTGACCTTGAAAAGAAAATCGTCGACGAAAAAGTGAAACTTATGCTGTTTTGCAATCCGCATAACCCGGTGGGACGGGTTTATACGAAAGACGAGCTTGACCAAGTTGCAGAGGTTGCAAGAAAACACGGCGTATTCGTGTGCGCGGACGAAATCCACAGCGACTTCGTTTACGGCGACAACAAACATATTTCGTTTTTGAATATCGACAGGGAAAACTGTATGGTCTGCACCGCGCCCAGCAAAACTTTCAACCTTGCGGGATTGCAGACTTCCAACATAATCATTCCGTCCGACTCGCGCCGCGCGGCATATCGCGAAACGGTAACTTCCACGGGCTACGAATTCCCCAATATTTTCGGGCTTAACGCTTGCGAGGCGGCTTATCGTCACGGCGAACAATGGCTGAAAGAACTGCTTTCTCATATTTACGGCAATTACGAATATATGGTCGATTTTTGTAAAAAGAAAATGCCCCGCGTGAAGATTGCCGACCTTCAAGGCACGTATCTTCCCTGGTTCGATATGAGCGCATACGGGCTTTCCGACGAAGAAATATTGACAAAACTTGAAAAAGACGCAAGAATCTGGCTGGACGAAGGCACTTTGTTCGGGACGGAAGGCAGTGGCTTTATCCGCTTTAATATCGCTTGTCCGCGAGATACCGTGGTTCAGGCAATGGACAGACTTTACGAGGCTTTTGAAAAATAATGGCTAAAAAAGAAAACCGCAGGAAAAGCGGCGACAAAACCAAAATCGAAAAGGGAACGCTCAGACGCATCTTCCCGTTTTATAAACCTTACAAAGGCTTATTCGCGCTCGATTTGTTGTCGGCGTTTATAATGTCGATTGCGGGGCTTGTGTTCCCCGTGCTTGTAAGGGTTCTTATGTACGACGTTCTGGGCGACGACTTCAAATGGGCGTTTTTGTTCCAGATCGCGGGGATAATGATTGCCGTGAAAATTGTCGAAGTCGCGTGCAGATACTACATGACGACCGTCGGACACATTATGGGCGCGCGCATCGAAAAGGATATCAGAATGAGCCTTTTTGACAAGTTCATGCGCCTTCCCACAAGTTTTTACGACGACAACAAGGTCGGCGAACTTATGAGTCGCAGCACGACCGACCTTTTCGATATCACGGAGTGTACGCACCATTGTCCAGAAGAAATTTTCATCGTCATCGTGAAATTCGTCGGAACTTTTGCATACCTTATGACGATCAACGTCGAACTCACGCTCATAGTTTTCGCGACCATTCCCGTTTTCGCGGTGGTAACTTATTTTTACAACAACCGCCTTAACAGAATTTTCAGGCAGAACAGGAAAAAGATTGCGGAACTTAACACGCATCTTGAAGACACTTTGTCGGGAATCCGCGTCGTGAAATCGTTCGCAACCGAGGATCTGGAAACGAAACGCTTTGAAAAGGACAACGAAGATTTTGTAAAAATCAAACGCCAAAGCTATATGAATATGGGCGGATTTTTCTCGTCCATTACGCTGTTTTCAAGCATCGTGTACATTTTGACTGCGGTTACTGGCGCGGCGTTCATTCAGAAAGGGCATATCAACGCGGCGGATCTTATCACGTACTTGTTGTTCGTAAACACGCTGCTTGGCGCGGTCGATATCCTCGTACAGTTTACCGAGCAGTATCAGCAGGGTATCGCGGGCTTCCAGAGATATTGCAACCTTATGGACACGCCCGAGGATATTTCCGACAAACCCGACGCAATAGATATCGAAAGTTTCGACGGCGAAATCGAGTTTTCGGACGTGTCGTTCAGATATAACGACGGCTCGGACGTTCTTAACCATTTGTCCGTCACCGTCGCAAAGGGCGAAAGCGTTGCAATCGTCGGACCGTCCGGCGGCGGCAAAACCACGATGGTAAGCCTTATTCCGCGTTTTTACGACGTGAATTCCGGCGCGGTCAGAATCGACGGGAAAGACGTAAGGGACGTAACGCTCAGATCCCTTCGGAAATGTATCGGCATCGTGCAGCAGGACGTTTATCTGTTCAACGGCACCGTCGCGGAAAACATCGCCTACGGCAATCCGTCGGCAACCCGCGAAGACGTCGTGAAGGCGGCAACCGCCGCAGGCGTCAACGAATTTGTCGATAAAATGTCGGACGGCTACGACACCGTCGTCGGCGAACGCGGCGTAAAACTGTCGGGCGGACAAAAACAACGCATAAGCATCGCAAGGCTGTTTTTGAAAAACCCGCCCATTTTAATCCTGGACGAAGCCACGAGCGCGCTTGACAACGAGTCCGAAAGAATGGTGCAGAAATCCCTTGACAGACTTGCCGAAGGGCGCACGACGCTGACAATCGCGCACAGGCTCACGACAATCAAAAACGCCGAAAGAATCCTGGTGCTTACCGAAAACGGTATCGCCGAAGACGGCAACCATAAAGAACTGATGGAACGGGGTGGAATATACGCAAATCTTTACCGCACGTATGAAAATTGAAAATTGCGGAAAAAACTGTTGCAATTTAGTGTAAGAAAGCGTATAATTTCATACATTAAATATTTCACCGGAGGTAGTTTTATGGTAAACAAAGGTCCATCACTTCAACTCAGAACAACAGAAACGGCAATAAAGCTTATCAAAGACAATTTTGAAAGACTACTTGCCGGCGCACTCAATTTACAGCGTGTTTCCGCACCCCTTATTGTTACGTCGGCATCGGGGCTTAACGATAATCTGAACGGCGTGGAACGCATCGTGTCTTTTGACGTTCTGAACAACCCGGGCGTCGAATGCGAGGTCGTGCAATCGCTCGCAAAATGGAAAAGATACGCTTTGAGTTATTACGGATTTAAGGTCGACGAAGGTTTGTACACCGATATGAACGCAATTCGTCGCGACGATAAACTCGACAGGCTTCACAGCATTTACGTCGATCAGTGGGACTGGGAAAGGGTGATTTCCAAGGAAGAAAGGAATATCGACTTTCTGAAAGGCATCGTTACGAAAATCGTCGGCGCGGTTGCCGATACGGCAAACATCGTCAACATGCATTTTCCGCTCAACATGACGAAAATCAACCGCGAGGTTAAATTCGTCACCACGCAGGAACTTGAAGATTTATATCCCGATAAGACTCCGTCCGAAAGGGAACAAATCGTCACTCGCGAGTACCGCACCGTCTGCATTATGCAAATCGGCGGGAAACTGAAAAGCGGCGTTAAACACGACGGACGCGCGCCCGACTACGACGACTGGTCGTTGAACGGCGACATATTCTTCTGGCTGGACAGCATCGATTCCGCAATCGAAATTTCCAGCATGGGCATAAGAGTCACGCCCGAAGTTATGAAAAAACAGTTGGAAGAAGACGGCTCCACCGACAGGCTTGAACTGCCTTTCCACAAAGCCCTTATGAACAACGAACTTCCGCTGACCATCGGCGGCGGTATCGGGCAGTCAAGGCTTTGCATGCTGCTTCTCGGGAAACGTCACATCGGCGAGGTGCAGGCGTCTGTCTGGCCCGACGATATGATTGAAAATTGTGCAAAACAAGGCATTTATCTGCTGTAACAGGCGGATAAACTCCTGAATACAACAAGGAAATTTTTATGAACACAACACAAATCAAAAGCCTTTATGCCGATTTTTCGTCCTTTGACGGAAAGACGGTGGCAATCTGCGGCTGGGCGCGTACCATCCGCGACAGTAAAAACTTTGGATTTATCGAACTGAACGACGGCAGCTTTTTCAAGAACGTTCAGGTTGTTTTCGAGCGTGAAAAACTTGGAAACTACGACGAAATCGCACGCCAGAACGTCGGTGCGTCGTTGCGCGTCGAAGGCGTTCTCGTCGTGACGGAAGGCGCAAAACAACCGTTTGAAATCAAGGCGACGAATATCGTCGTCGAAGGAACGTCCACGCCCGACTATCCCCTGCAAAAGAAACGCCACAGTTTTGAGTTTTTAAGGGAAAAGGCGTATCTTCGTCCCCGCACGAACACGTTCAACGCTGTCTTCCGCATCCGCAGCGAAATCGCGTTTGCGATCCATAAATTTTTCAACGAACAGAATTTCGTTTACGTCCACACGCCGCTTATCACGGGCAGCGACTGCGAAGGCGCGGGCGCAATGTTTCAGGTGACCACTCTGGATCTTGACAACGTCAAAAAGGACGAACAGGGCAAGGTCGATTATTCCGAGGACTTCTTCGGCAAGAAAACCAGCCTTACGGTATCGGGACAACTCAACGTCGAAACTTTCGCAATGGCATACAGCCGCGTTTATACTTTCGGGCCCACTTTCCGCGCCGAAAAGTCCAACACGACGCGTCACGCGGCGGAGTTCTGGATGATCGAGCCTGAAATGGCTTTTGCCGACCTGAACGATAATATGGATATGGCGGAAGCAATGGTCAAATACGTCATCGGGTACGTTATGAACAGTTGCAAGGAAGAAATCGCATTCCTTAATCAGTTTGTCGATACGGGGCTTATCGCCCGCCTTGAAAACGTTGTGCGCAGCGATTTTGAACGCCTGACCTATACGAAAGCCATCGAACTTTTGCTCCCCCATAAGGACGAGTTTGAATTCCCCGTATATTGGGGCTGCGATTTGCAGTCGGAACACGAAAGATACCTTACCGAACATATCTTCAAAAAACCCGTGTTCCTCACCGGTTATCCGAAAGAAATCAAGGCGTTTTATATGCGCCTGAACGACGACGGCAAAACCGTTGCCGCAATGGACCTTCTCGTCCCCGGCATCGGAGAACTTATCGGCGGCAGTCAGCGCGAAGAACGTCTGGACGTTTTGTATCAGCGCATCGACGAAATGGGGCTTAAACGCGAAGACTACTGGTGGTACACCGACCTTCGTCGTTTCGGCGGCACCGTTCACTCGGGCTACGGTCTGGGTTTTGAACGTATGGTAATGTATCTTACGGGCATAACGAACATACGAGATGTGATACCGTTCCCGCGCACGGTGGGCAACTGCGAATATTAAAAATGGCATAATTTTGCGACCTTACGGTGTTTTGACTGAACCTTGCTCAGTTACGTACGCCTAAGTACGCGCCTTCACAAGAACCAGTCAATAACGCCGTAATCTCATCAAAATTCTGCCATTTTTGAGAATTTTTTTATAGCGTGGTTTCTAAAAAAAAGAACTGCGGTTGGAATTTTCAAAACCCGCCGAGAAAAACACAATCTCATCAAATTCTCGCCGTTTTAAGGGATTTTATTTAACCCTTTTACCCCCTTTTACTTTTTTTGAAAAACGCGGTTATCAAAGAAAAGAACAGCGGTAAACCTTATAAATCGTAAAGTACTATGACCGAACAGGAAAAAGAACAAATTTTAAGGAAAATGAAAAATCGTGAGCAAGGCGACGTCGCGTCAAACGACGACGACCTTATCCGCAGCGAAAAATTCATGAAAAAAGGTCAGTACGCCCGTTCAAAGTATAAGGAGTTTTACGACGACGTGAAACTGTCAATCAAAGAAGACTGGTAACAGAAACAGTATTAAAAAGAGTACCGAAATCGGTACTCTTTTTATGTGAAATTCAAAATTCTGAATTTAATAAATTCGCAAGCGAATTATTGATATTCGCAAAATGCGATTGATATTTGCCTTCGGCAAGATAAGGATAATAAAGAAAATATGAGATAAAACGAAAAGAAATTAAACGCACGATAAGTAAAATTGACAAAAGGGAATAAAATTTATATAATTTTCCTATGAGTATTTTTGACGGAAAAATGAATTTGTCGGTTACGTCCGCAAGCGGTATTGAGGCGGTCACGAAAAGGGAACTCGAATCACTCGGATACGAGGCGGGCCCCGCGGTTTTCGGGCGAATCGGTTTCAACGGCGATATGACCGCGCTTGCCCGCGCGAATATGTTTTTAAGGACGGCAAATCACGTTTACGTCAATCTTTTTTCGTTCAAGGCGACGACTTTTGACGAGCTTTTCGACGGGCTTACATCATATCCTTTTGAAGACGTTTTTGAAAAGGACGCGCGCATTACCGTCGACGCAAAAAGCAACAAATCGGCGTTGTACGCGCTGTCGGCAATCCAGAAAGTCGCAAAAAAGGCGATTGTCGAAAGGTTGAAAAGGAAATATAAAATCGAAACGCTGAGTGAAAGCGGCGCGGCGTATCACGTCGAAGTAAACGTCGCGTACGACGAAGTTACGATATGTCTGGATACGTCCGGCGAAGGGCTGCACAAAAGGGGATACCGCCCGATAATGGGGCTTGCGCCGATGAAAGAAACGCTTGCCGCGGCAATAATAATGCTGTCGGTATGGAACAAGGATCGTCCGCTTATCGACTGTTTTGCAGGCAGCGGAACAATACCCATCGAAGCCGCGCTTATCGCGCAAAACACCGCGCCGGGGATAAAACGGCATTTCGCTTTCGAACAGTTCAAAGGTGCGCCGCAAGTCATCGACAAAGTGCGCGACGAGGCGTTAAGCGTGCAAAATCTTGACGTTAAAACCCGTATTTCGGGATTTGATATTGACGGCGACAGCATAAAAATGGCAATGATACACGCCGAAAACGCAGGCGTCAACAACCTTATCCATTTCCAGCAAATGGACATGCGCGACGTGTCCACAAAGCAAAAATACGGCGTGTTCATCAGCAATCTGCCGTTTGGCGAAAGGCTGTTGACCGAAAAGGAATTGAAGCCGCTGTATCGGGATTTCGGAAAACTTTTCAAGTCTTTGGACACGTGGAGTTTATACGCTTTCACAAGTTATCCCGACTTTGAAAGGAACTTCGGCCGCCGCGCCGACAAAACAAGGAAACTTTACAGCTCGCAACTTGAATGCGTGCTTTATCAATATCTTGGACCTCGTCCGCCCAAAAAATCACAGGACGAAAAGGAGCAGTTATGAAACGCAACGGAATGTGCCCAATTTGCTTTGTCAAAAGATTTTTCAACGTGCCGTCAAAGGTGAGCGAAGTTTATCCAGCCGACTTTTACGGCAACGGCGCCGCGCTCACGCCCCCGATGGGCTGGTCAAGCTGGAACACTTTCAGAAACCGCATTGACGAAAACCTTATTTACGACACCGCTGTCGCGATGAAAGAAAAAGGGCTTGTCGACGCCGGATATCACTTTGTCAATATCGACGACAACTGGGTTGACAACGCGCGCGACGACGAAGGAAGAATTCAGGCGGACAAGCTGACTTTCCCGAACGGTATTCCCGCGCTTGTCGAAAAGGTGAACGCGCTGGGAATAAGCCTTGGCGTGTACAGCAGCAACGGCACGGCAACGTGCGAAGATTTGACCGCAAGTTTATATCACGAATGGACGGACGCATACACCTTTGCAAAGTGGGGCGTGGAGTATTTCAAATACGACTTCTGCCACAATATTCCGCTGTCGGAATACGCGCCGCTCGTTTACGCCGTGACGATAAGCAAAAACGGAATCGGCCGCACCTACGACTGCAAGGAAGCGGAACTTTTCGGGCTTGCCCGCTATATGAAAAAGAAAGGCTTTGACGGGAAATACGTGTCGGGGCTCGATCGCCGCGAAGGCGCGATGTCTTTTGACAATATCGAAGTGGAAGAAGACGGCGTTTACAACGTAACCGTCCATATCGTGAAGCACGGACAGTACGAAAAATGCCTGATGCTGGAAGCAAACGGCAGTGAGCGGGAAGTCCTGATTTTCCCGTCGCAAAAACGCTTTAATATGACGGCGAAGTTCACGGTGTCGATGCGCCTTAAAAAGGGCAAAAACACCCTTAAACTTTTCAACCCCATCGGCACGCGCGCCGACAGCGCAATGCTGCAATACGTCAACATGGGACGACAACTCAAAAAAGCCACCGAAAAAGTCGCGCGGGACGCCGGCAAACCCGAAAAACCCATCACGTTTTCAATCTGCGAATGGGGCTTCAATCAGCCGTATAAGTGGGGAAGATACGCGGGCAATTTGTGGCGTACAACCCCCGATATCCGCCCGATATGGCCGTGGATCAAAATCATTTACAACCACACCGTCAAACTTTATAAGTACGCGGGCGTGGGCGGCTGGAACGATCCCGACATGCTGGAAGTCGGCAACGGAAAACTCACGTTCGAGCAAAACCGCTCGCACTTTGCGCTGTGGTGCATGATGTGCGCGCCGCTGATTCTCGGCAACGACCTGAGAAATATTTCGGACGACGTTTTGAAAATCGTTAAAAACCCCGACCTTATCGCAATAAATCAGGACGCGCTCGGCATCCCGGCAAAAAGAGTTGTGAAAGGCACTGTCGATGTGCTTGTTAAGCCGCTTGCGGACGGAAGCGTTGCTGTGTGCGCGTTTAACAAGGGCGGAAAGAAGAAGTATAAGCTGAACCTGAAAAAGGTTTTGTCCGACGAATACGCAAGGTGCAAAAAAACCGAAAACTTTGTCGCGACGAACTTATGGGACAAGTCGGAAACGACGACGAACGGAGTGCTTTCGGTTTCCATCAACAAGCACGACAGCGCAGTATTTATCGTAAGGTAAAATAGAAAGCAAAAAAAAGGGCGGCAGAGAGTGCCGTCCTTTTTGTTTGGTTAAAATCAGTTTCAGAATTCGCGGGTGTTTTCGCCGGTCAGCCAATTTATCGTCCATACGCCGGACTTGCCGTTTTCTGTGAAGTACACTTTTGCGGTGTTGTTGCCGCGATAATCGACGTGGGTGACGACCGCCTCGGACTTTGTATAAATCTCGTTCAAAAAGTCAAGTTGCTTTTGAGAAAACTCGCCGACGTTGTCGGAGATGAACAAAAGTCTGCCGAAAGTCTTGTTGACCTCGGCGACAAGTCGTTTTTCGGAATCTGTGTATTTCAGGTTGACCTCGCGCATGAAGAAGACGTCGGGATCGTTGCCGAACGCGCGCCCGTCAAGGCCGCGACGGAAAATCGTATTCTGAATCGACGTCTGGGTGGACACTATTTCGTTGTTCGTGAGCGAGTAAATGAAACGCGGTTTGAACTGAATATCAACGTCCGAGCCGATGCGGCAGTAATCGAACCTGCCGAACGCCGGGAACAGCGGCACGCCGCAACCCAGAATGTATTTGTCGCCGCAGCAGTCGCGAAGGAAGGCGCAGGCGTCATCCATAATCTCGCCGCGGGTTTTGTTGCCGAAGGGGACAAGGCACGCCGTGTACAAGAAGTCGAGCTTGACCATATCGTAGCCCCACTCGTTCAAAATCACGTCAAAGAAGTGGCGGATGTAGTCGGCGCACTCTTTGATGTAAAAGTTAAGCGTGAAGCACGGACGAGTGCCAAGCATGCCTTTTGTGGGTTTGCCGTTTTCGTCTTTTAGAATCCAGTCGGGATGAGTTTTTGCCACGACGCTGTCCTTTTCGATATAGAAGGGCGCAAGCCAAAGCCCCGCCTTGTAGCCGCTTTTGTGGATTTCATCGGCGATGAACTTCATACCGTGCGGGAATTTCTTTTTATCGGTGGACAGCCAGTCGCCGACTTTCGTCTGATGGCCGTCGTCAATCTGGAAAATGTCGATTTTGTCCGAGCGGGCAAGACCTTCAAGGTCGCGCAGGATAATCTTTTCGTCGATTTTCGTGAAGTAGTTGTACCAGCTCGTGTAGCCCGTGGTGTGGTTTACGCGGCATTTTGAAACGTCCAGAGTTTTGAAATAAGCGTCGAAAACCTCGTCATAACTTCCGTTGAAAAACGCGACGTCGAAAAGCGTGAAGTCGCCTTTTATCGTTTTTCCTTCAACGTCCTTTTCAAGCGTGATAAGGTTTTTGTTGAAGTCGAAATTGAGAATCGTCCAGCCGGAGCGTTCGTTCAACGAGCCGATAAACTCGTGGGTGAAGCCGTTTCTGACATAGCCGAACGAATATCCGTGGAAAAACCCCGCGGTTTTCGGATAAGTTTTGAAGTTGTAGTCGCCGTTGATTGCGGCGATTTCCCTGCCGAACTTAATTTTGTTCAGGGGAAAGCGGATACCTTTTTGCAGTTCGTCCCTTTTCCATTCTTTCGTGAGCGACCAGCTTTGATAGCCGTTTGCAAGGACGGACGTTTCTTTCTGGAAAGAATAATCCGTTGCGATTTCGGCGTGGACAAGTTCCATCTCGCGCTTGGGACAGATCTTTACGAAAAGACGGTTGCTTTCGCGCGTGATTTTCAGGTCAAAGTCGTCGTTTGCGCCGTTTGCAACCCGTCCGCTGCCGCCGACGTTGTAATATAAGGTAAGTTTTGACGTTTCAAACATAATCGGTATCCCCCCGCATTGTTTAATACATTACGATATAGTCTTCGCGTTCCGCGCCGACCGACACGTATTTGATTTTGCATTCGGTCGCTTTTTCGATAAAGCGGATATAATCGACGGCTTCTTTGGGTAGATCTTCGGGCTTTCTGCATTTCGAGATGTCGCACTTCCAGCCTTTAAGGACGGTGAATTCGGGCTTTGCGATATTAAGGTCTTCGCCAAAGGGGAACTCTGTCGTGATTTTGTCGCCGACTTCGTACGCGGTGCATACGGGAATCGCGTCAAGATAAGAAAGCACGTCAAGTTTCGTCAGGGCGATTTCGTCCGCGCCTTGCATTCTGATGCCGTAACGGCTTGCAACGACGTCAAACGCGCCAACGCGACGAGGTCTGCCCGTTGCCGCGCCGTATTCGCCGCCCGCCTCACGCAGGTCGTTTGCGAACTTTCCGAACGCTTCCACAGTGAACGGGCCTTCGCCCACACAGCTGCTGTACGCTTTCATAATGCCGATGACGTTGTCAAGTTTAAGGTTGGGCACGCCCGCGCCGATGGGTGCGTACGCCGCAATTGTGTTCGACGACGAGGTGTAAGGATTGATGCCGAAGTCGATGTCGCGAAGCGCGCCGAGCTGCGCCTCGAACATAATGCGTTTGCCCGCCTTGTTGCTTTCGTTAAGGAAGACGCCCGTGTCGGTGACGTAGGGCAGGAATTCGTCCGCAAGTTCTTTCAGATGTTTTTTCAGGTCGTCCGCGTCGATGGGGGTGCTGCCGTAAGCCTTTTCGATGAAAAGGTTTTTCCATTCGACAATGCTGTCGAGGTGCTTATCGAGAGCCTCGGGGAAGCGCAGGTCGCCCATGCGAATGACTTTTTTCAGATATTTATCGCCGTAAACGGGTGCGATACCGCGGCGGGTGCTGCCGTATTTCGCGTCGCCGAGCCTGTCTTCTTCCAGACAATCCTGACGGACGTGATAAGGCATGCAGATTATCGCGCGGTCGCTGATTTTAAGGTTGTCGGGAGTGATTACGACGCCTTTTTCGCGAAGGGACGCGATTTCTTTATGAAGGTGATTAAGGTCGATAACCATACCGTTGCCCATTACGCAGGTAACTTCGGGACGAAGTATGCCCGAGGGAAGAAGATTTAAGATAAATTTTCCTCTTTCGTTCACGACGGTGTGTCCCGCGTTGTTGCCGCCCTGATACCTGACGACGATATCGTAATCCTGGCTTAAAAGGTCGACCATACGGCCTTTACCTTCGTCGCCCCAGTTGATTCCAACGATTGCTGTAAGCATATATATCCTCCAAACTTATATTCAAAAATACATTAGTATTATATCTAATAAACGATTGCCGTGTCAAGGCTAATCGGTCGCAAAAAAAGAAAAGGTTTATTTAAAAACCTTTTCAAAATTTTCGTGCAGTATCATTTGTTTTTCTTTTTCGGAAAGAGGCAGGCTCAAAAACCTTTCAAGCTCGTCTTTCGGTCGCCACATCGGGAAGTCCGTGCCGAAGAAAAACCTTTCGACGCCAAGATTTCTTAAAAGTTTTACCGCCTCGGTTTTGTCAAGGAAGGGGAGCGTCGACGACGTGTCGAAATATACGTTGCCAAGGCCTTTGTACAAAAGCGAACTTTCCCATTCGGAATAGCCGCCGAAATGCGCGCCGATGACGATTTGCGAAGGATATTTTTTCGCAATTTTCGCAAGCCTTTCGGGGTTGCTGAAATTATATCTTTTGTCGCCGGTATGAAAAAGTATGGGAAGACGACCGTCCAGCGCTTTGTAAATTTTTTCGGCGCACGGCTCGTCGATGGCGAACTTCTGAAAGTCGGGGTGAAGTTTCACGCCGCGTATGCCGTGCGACATCGCAAAACGTATTTCGCCATCCATATCTTCTTCGTCCATATCAGGGTGCAGCGTCATAAATCCGATGAACTCGGGATGGGCTTCTGTCTCCGAAACGATATATTTATTGATATTTTCAACCTGTTTAACTGTCGTTGCTGTCGAATGAACGACAAATTTCGTAATTCCGGCAAGGCGTCCTTCCTGCAATAAAACTTCGGGTGTGCCTGCCGATTCTGTCATTTGTATGCCGTAAAAATCGCCGATTGCATCGGTTGCTTTTTTGGCGATTTTGTTGGGAAAAATATGTGCGTGAGCGTCGATAATCATTTTCTTTTCGTCCTTTTCAACGGGTTATTTTATCATATCGCGCGCCGCCTTGCAAGCATATGAAAACGATGTCCTATAAATTATGATTTTTTTTGGAAATAAGTTGATATACCATTTGATATGTGGTAATATAATTTTATATTTTATAAAGGAAGGAAATTATGACAGAATCACTCGATAAGCCCAAAAAACGGGTTTTAGGCCTTACGGGGAATATGTGGATTTACGCCTTTGGCGTGATGGGCATCAACCTTGCGATAGGTCTTGTCAACAGTTATCAGGCGGAGTTTTTCGACAAAATTATGAGACTCAATCTTGTCGGAATCGCGCTTATTATTCTTGCGGCAAAGTTTATAAGTATCGTTGCCGACTTCGTAATCGGAAATCTCATTGACCGCGCCAACTTCAAGGCGGGCAAAATGCGCCCGTGGATTTTGTTCTCGGCGTTCCCGCTTTTCGTATTCACGATGCTTTCGTTCGCGTTCATTCCGTTCCCCGAAACGAAGGGCGGCGAAGTGGGTAAATATATCTACATTACCTTCATTCTTATACTTTGGAACGTCAGCATGACAATGGCGGATATTCCGTCGCAGGGTATGCTGAAAATGGTCGCGGGCACTCCCGAAGACACCAACAACGCCGCCGGCTGGGCGAATACGCTGAAATCGGTTGCGCTTGCATGCTCCGGCGTGTTCATCACCGTCGTTTGTATGATAACGGGTTCCGGCGCGGTAGGCTGGAAAGAATACCTTATCACCGCCGCGATTCTTTCGGGCGTCGGGCTTATTCTGCAACTGCTGATGTACTTCAAGGGCAAGGAAGAATACAAGGTCAACGCAAGTTCCGCAATGAGTTTCAAGGAAATGTTCCGGGAACTCAAAAGCAACCGTATGATCCAGATTGTTCTTGTAACGTACCTTTTGGGATTTGGCAGGAATATCGGCTTGTCGATTGCGGTGCAGGCGTCCTGCATTATGATCCGCGACGGCATCGACCTTACGAAACTCGGGCTTGGCGTTATGAGCGGCGACGCGTGCAGTTGGGCAATCGGTCTGACCTCGGCAATTTCCAGCATGGTCACAATCATTCTGAACCCCGTCATCAACAAGAAACTTGGCGAAAAGAAATACTTTATCATCGCGGGCTTTTACGGCTTTGCGGTCAGCTTGATTTCGTTTTTACTGTACGTTCTCACGCCTGCGGAAACCGCGACGGGCGGCGTACCGTTTTTGAGAAGTATTTGGGCAATCTGGATTTATCAGTTCTTCCTCGGGTTCGCGTACGGTCCCAACGGCTATCTCCCCATGGTCATGACGGCAGATATCGTCGATTATCAGGAATGGAAAACGGGCAAACGTACCGAAGGTACGCAGTTTGCAATTCTGTCGATGTCCAACAAACTCAGCAACGCTTTGTCGGTGTCTTTGGGGCTTTTATTCATCGGCGCAATCGGATACAGCGCAAACAGCTATGCGGACGCGGTTAAGGTCGGCGTCGAAATTATCGACAAGAAGGAAGTCATCGTCGACGCGGTCGCGCACACCAACGCGATTCACGCCGCAGTTCCGGGCTCCATGCAAAACAAGGCGTGGGCAATTTACTTCTTGCTGCCGGGGCTTTGCATGCTGGCAAGTTCTTTGGTAATGTTCTTTTATAAAATCGATGAAAAAACCAAAAAGCAAATGCGTGAAGAGCTTGCTTTAAGACGCGGCGAAGCGAGAGAAGAAACCGTTGCGGAAAACGCGGTGGACGTTTTGTCGGAAGCGAGCGAAGATTTTGAAGTTTCCGAAGAAAACGACAAAACGGAAGAATAGTTAAATTCGCATCAAACAAAAAAAACGCACCTTTTCGAAGGCGCGTTTTTTTTATTAATAATCGCCGTTGCCGACAAGATAATCGGCGCTGACGTCAAAGAACACCGCAAGATTGTATATTATCGTTGCGTTCGGCTCGGCAACGCCGGATTCCCAGTAAGAAACCGCACGCTGACTTGCGCCGATTGCTTTTGCAAGTTCGGTCTGAGAAATGCCTTTTTGTGTCCTTAATTCCTTGATTTTCTTTCCTATTTCCATAGTTTTAGAATAGACAAAAAATGCTAATAATATTTGACATAGACATATTTTGCTAATATAATTTAACTATGGTACAGTCGGAACGTTATTTAATATTTATAGATAAATACATTTTTATAGGAAAATATAAAGGGAAGAAAAACATGTTTTGCGTTTTTACGCAAGCACAAGAGTATGACGAAGATGCCAAATTATGGTTCAAACTTGGCACAATATATTTGAATAATGAAAAAATATTAAGCGTTAAAAACGTAAAAGGCTTGAAAGAATATAAAAAAATAATTATTCCTTGATAAAAGCGCAGCGAGTAAATCGTTGCGTTTTTTTGTTTACTTGTTTTAATTTTGCCCGTCACATAAAAAAGTTGAAATTTGTCGAAAAAATTTGTAAATGGTGAACCACGTTGTCATATTTAGTGTGAGATAATACGAGTATGGGAGGAGGGTTATGGAAATGAATTTGAACGGGAAAAGAAAGGAACTGTTAAGGGCGTTGCCCGAAAAAGAATTTTCCCTTGACTTTCATATCTTTGTGACGGAAGCCGTGCAGGACGCGCAGTATATAAGCGAAGGAGACGCGGAAAACGTCGCAAAACTTATCGTGGATTGCGTGAACGCGGGCTACGGCGAAGACGAGATAATCGAAAAGGCTCGGTTTAAGGTTGATTACGCAAAGTACGTTTTCGGCGTTAAAAAGGCGCTTTACGGGCTCGGCGTCGAAGACGGGCGCGTTGAAAACCTGATGTCGCTTTACAAGGAAGATCTTATGAACGCGTTCAATCACGGCTGGTCGGCAGAGTGCGTTGCCGAAAACATGAACGACGATTATTGACGAACCGTACGGTTTTTGTTTTTAACTCCTTACTTTTTATATGCCTGAAAATAATAATGCGAACCTTGCCAAAAAACCACAATTTTCGTGCTTTTTGACAAATGCTCGCTTGTAGTACGAAAAGTACAACGGCGTTCACCTTTGCCAAAAATCATCAAAAATATCGGCGTTTTGCGTGAACGTGTCTTCGTCAGGACATGCCTGATTGAACGAATATCCGTCGTTGTACCAATTCAGGTCAGAACTCATATTGCCGCTGAGTCCCGTGGGAGCTGGAAGAGTGGACAATCCTTTTTTGGCAAGTTCCGCTTCCGTAAACCATTAATTGCTGTTGCGCGGCACGTATGTATCGCCGCCGCCTTCTCCGCGGCCTTTGTTGCACGCGACAAGAAAAACGCCGCACGTCATGACAAACGACAGGCACAATGCCATAATAATAATTTTTTGAGTTTAATAATAAAACTTCCTTTTTGTTTATTTGATAATAAGATTCAACTTTATTATCAGAATTGCAATATCCTATCTGAAAAATGGCATAAAAAAACCTTGCGAATAACGGCAAGGTTCAAAATGGAGCGGGTAACGGGAATCGAACCCGTGACCACAGCTTGGGAAGCTGTTGTTTTACCTCTAAACTATACCCGCAAGCAATAATAATTATATATATTTTGACAAAAAAATCAACTGATATTTACAATATGATTTTCTTGTTGTATAATATTTTTCAGACGGAGGCAATTATGAAAATCAATTTTAACGAAATGACGGAACAAACCATACCCAATTTCTTAGGCGGCAACGGCAACTACAACGTGAAAATGTACGTCGACGGCGAAGGCAACAAGATGATGGTCGGAAGACTTGCGCCCGGCTCGTCGCTGGGGCTTCATAGGCACGTGATAAATGCGGAAGCCATTTACGTTTTGTCGGGCGAGGGCGTCATGCACACCGACGAAGGCGACGAATACCTGAAAGCCGGCGAATGTACGTTTTGCCCGAAAGGTCACGAACACAGTTTTGAAAACCGTAGCGAGAAGGACCTTGTCTTTTTCGGCGCGGTGATAAAATAAGAACAACGCAATAAAAAAGCACCTGCAAAACTTTGCAGGTGCTTTTTTATTGACGATTATTTGTCTTCGTTTTCTTTTTCAGTTTCGTCTTCCGCCTTGTCTTCAAGGACGACTTCGACTTTTTCGTCGCTGTCGATACCGACGTCGATGGTTTCGGTTGCCGCCGCTTTTTTGGCTTTTTTCTTGTTAATCATAATTTGCGCGAATGCGAACAGAGCGCAGAATACGATACCTACCATAAGCGACAAGCTGCCGATGTTGGTCTTGCCGTGCGAAACGCCGCTGATAAGGGCGGAAAGTCCGATAAGGATTGCGCCCGGGATAGCCGCCATTTTGGGGTTTTTGACGATATATTTTCCGCCAAGGCTTCCGAACAGAGCGTATACGACGCAACCGAATGCGGGGGTAAGGTAAGGCGCCTTTTCAATGGATTGCTGCAAGGGCGATACCGCAAGGCACAGCACCATAACCGCAATGATTAGCACCGTTACAAGCGAGCTTATCGCAACCGCAATCGTGGACACGAGTTCGTTTTCTTCGGTGCCGAGTTCGGTCTCCGCAATTTCGTGCGCTTTGACGACGCAAGGGATTTTCAGGTTGGAAAGGTTGCCCGTGATAAACGCCAGGTATTCGCCGTTGGTGCCGAGCATCGGCGCGTAAATGACGGGTTCCGAAATGCCCGAGCCCAGGTTAATTATGATAAGCGTCCATATACCGAGATTTCCGAAAACCGTCCAATTTGGGGTGACTTTCAACGAAAAGCAGACGACAAACGGCACTGCAATAATAAGCAAAATACCGATGGTATTCCAGATTCTGCCGATGGTGTGCCATTTTTTATTGTAATCGAAGAATTCTTTTTCCTTTTGAGACATCGCCTCGTATTCGGCGCGTTGTTTTTCTTTTTTCTGCTCACGCGTTAATTTTTCTTTCTTACTCATAGTGTTCGCGCCTCCTTAAAACTGTCCCGTCGTGCCGCTGATAATGCCGACGATCAGCATTGCAAACAGCATTGAAAATGCAACCGAAAAGTCGTCCAGCCATTTCCAGTTGAGTTTCTTCACAAGGAAATCGGAAAGGACCATAAACAATGCCGCCACGATAACCGCAATGAAGTTGTAATAACTCGTGATGCGACCGGGCATTGCCGCAATCGCGCCGATGGACATTGCAATGTAGCCGATAATCATACCTATGAAGGACACTTGGAACGCCAAGTCGCCAAGGTTGATGCCGTTGGGGTTTGCCTTTTTCGCGTCGCTTTCCAGGTTTTTCGTCGCCGTGTCGGGATCGACCGCGCCGCCGACTTTCATCGCGCCGAGTTTGGCAAGTTTCGGTTGAAGTTTTTTGTAAAACAAAACGACAAGAATGGGGCCTGCGATGATTGCAACCGTCATAAGGGTGACAATTGTTGCGTAATCCTGAGCGGTAACGCCGCGTTGTATAAGTAACGTTAAGCCGTCGGTGCTGCCGGTGATTGCCTTTGCCGCGCCGTCAGCCATCTGCGTCTCGTATTGCAGCGCGCCGATGACCGAAAGCCTGATTGCGGGGACGGTAATTCCCAGCGATCCGATGAGCGTAACAACGCCGATACCGATACCGATTGCGGGCAAGACCGAAAAACTTGCGGACGTCTTGATGACCTTTTTGATTTTGGTCATATCCATGCCGATTTTTTTCGCTTTCTTTACCGATTTTACAAGATAAAAAATTGCTTCTGCCGAGATAAACACGACGATAAGGGCGTACATCAGATACATCACCCACGAGTCGGGGTTGAATCCGTTGAACCAGCCGAGGGAAGTATAAAACATAAAGTTCTCCTCTTTAATAAATTAAAGTATTAAGTTTATTTTACATTACGCGTATATAATAAGTCAAGATATTTTTTGTTTCGCACGGTAATTTGCAGGATATTTCCAAAAAAAGCGCAAAAAAAAAGCCTCTCCGAAGAGAGGCCTTGATTTTGTCGTTTCCGATTACTTCTGAGTCTTAACCCATTTGGTAAGTTCGGTAAAGATGACGCCGAGACCGTATGCGCCCGCGTCGGGATGTCCGATGGACTTTTCGCCGACAACGCCCGCGCGACCGAGTCTTGCGGTGATTTGTTTGGTGTATTCCGCACCTTTGACAGCAGCGCGTGCGCCTTTTTCCATTGCTACGAACAGGCTGTCGCCTTCTTCCGCCGCTTTGGTAACTTCGTCTGCACAGGGAACAAGAGCGTCGATAAGAGTCTTGTCGCCGACAACCGCGCCGTGACCGAACGAACGTTCGCCGGTGGTTTGTACGCCTTTGACCGCGCCTTGCAGAATCTTGCCGAGAAGGGTTGCGTCAAGCTCGTCTGCATTTCCCGCCGCTTTGCCTGCATAACGGAATCCGCTTCCCCAGATGGGGCCCGACGCGCCGCCGCAATATTCCATAATGATATCGCTTGCGCTTGTAAGGAATGCGCCGATGTTGGCTTTGTCGCGGGTTGCCCAGTCTTTCTTCAACTGTCTGAAACCTTTTGCGATGCTCATGCCGAAGTCGCCGTCGCCGCAGCTGTCCATATCGCAGAAGTGAACTTCGTTTTCGATGATGACGTCAGCCATTTTGTCAACGAGTGCAACGAACGCAGCCGTATTCATTTTGGGTGCGAACACGGGTTTTTCGGTGAGTTCGTAAACCGCTTTCTTTTCAGCCTTCGCGGCTTTTTTCGCGGTTTCCGCTTTTTCCGCACATTCTTCTTTTGCGGCGGGAACGACGTTCATCGCTTTTGCAAGAGCGCGAACCGCAACGAGCGCGGCTTCCGCTTCTTCGCTTGCCGTTGCGCCCCAGGTAAGAGCGGGGGTGTTTACGGGAGCGTCAAGCAGTGCTTTGAGTTCGTCATCGAGCTTTAAGAAAGTAATCGACGCGCCTTCCATATCAAGAGAAGTCATGTAGTTGCCGACAAGTGCGCGGTGCACTTTGAAGCCTTCTTTTGCGATGACTTTGTTGACGGAATTGTTGAGTACGTAAAGTTCCGACAAAGGTGTGCCGCCGAAACCGTTTACGATAACCGCGATTTCGTCGCCTTTTTTGAGTTGGATGACGGCGTTGTCTTTAACGCGCGCGACCATCTTTTCGGCAAGTTCGTCGGAAGTGACGAATTTTTCGGTTGCAACGCCGGGTTCGCCGTGGATACCTACGCCGAATTCCATGTTTTCGTCCGCAAGTTCGAAAATAGGCGTGCCTTTTGCGGGGGGAGTGCAGGAAGAAATCGCAAAGCCGATACTTGCAACGTTATCGATGACTTTCTGAGCGATCCTTTTTACTTCGGGAAGGTCTTTGCCTTGTTCCGCCGCCGCGCCTGCGATTTTGTGTACGAACATCGTGCCGGCAACGCCGCGACGACCGACGGTGTACAAAGAGTCGGTGACGGCAACGTCGTCGTTTACGAATACGGCGTCAACGTTAATGTCGTCGTCTTCTTTGGCGCGTGCGCCTGCGTTGTTGAAGTTCATGCAGTCGCCCGAGTAGTTTTTGATGATAAGCAGCGTGCCTTTGTCGCTTGCGGTCGCCTTAATCGCTTCGTAAACCTGAATTTGCGAAGGGGACGCGAATACGTCGCCGCATACCGCCGCGTCGAGCATGCCTTTTCCTACGAAACCTGCGTGTGCGGGTTCGTGTCCGCTGCCGCCGCCCGAAATAAGGGTGACTTTGTTGCGGTTGATTTCCTTTTTCTTGACAACCTTAAACTTTTCAACGAATTCGAGCTCGGGATGCGCTGCCGCAAGACCGTGGCACATATCGTATACGAAAGTTTCGGGAGTGTTCATTATTTTTTTCATATCGCTAAGCCCTCGATTCGTCAGAGATTAGTGGCAGCAACCGCATTCTTCGTCTTCGCAGCCGTATTTGTATGCGTGGCCGATTGCGTCCGCCGTCTTGATTGCCGCAGCGACCATGTCGGGCGTAACGGGGAACGGCATGTTGTGGACGGATTCGTCGGGAATGCAGGTCTTTTCCGCAACCGCTTTAAGAAGGTCGTCGTCGATGCTGTCGGTGCCGAGGTCTTTAAGGCAGACGGGAAGTCCGACGGACAGGCAGAAGTCAAGAACTTCGTAAAGTTCGTCTTCGGGGCTGTTTTCAAGGACAAGCTGGCAGATCGTGCCGAACGCTACCATTTCGCCGTGGAAGAATTTCGTGTGAGCGGGAAGGAGGGTAAGACCGTCGTGGATTGCGTGCGCCGCTGCAAGACCGCCCGATTCGAAGCCGAGACCGGAAAGCAGAATGTTGGTTTCGATAATTCTTTCAAGAGCGGGGGTTACGACGTGCTGTTCGCATGCGGCAAGAGCCTTCGTGCCGTCGGAAAGAAGGGTTTTATAGCAAAGTTCCGCAAGGGACGCCGCAGCCATCGTGCCGTAGCCGAGCATTTCGCAGGTTGCACGGTTTGCGCCGCAGGGAAGTCCTGCGTTGACGTTCGAGAACGATCTCACGTTTGCGCGTGCTTCGAAGTAGGTTGAAAGAGCGTCGCCCATGCCCGATACGAGGAAACGTGCGGGAGCGTTTGCGACAACCGTGGTGTCGATAAGTACTACGCTGGGATTCTGTTTGAAGTATGCGTAATCGTCAAAGTGATGATCGTCGGTGTAAAGAACCGCCGAGTGCGAAGTGGGAGCGTCGGTTGCGGCGATCGTCGGGCAGATAATCAGGTTGTTGCCCATAGCGACGCATTTTGCGGTGTCGATTGCTTTGCCGCCGCCAAGACCGATTGTGCAAGCGCAGTTGTTTTTCTTTGCGAATTCTTGCATTTTCTTGACTTCGTTTCTGGAACATTCGCCGCCGAAATCGCAGGAATACAATTTAATGCCGAATTTCTTTTCGGTTGCCGCAAGCTTGTCTTTGACAAGATTCTTTGCGAACGGGTCGGCAATAAGCAATGCGCTGTCGCCGAATGTTTTAACGAAATAACCGAGGTTAAGAAGTTCGTCTTCGCCCTGGACGTATTTGCTGGGGCAGATAAATGCTTTTCTCATAATAAGTCTCCTTTATATAAATTATATTGATTTTTATTCTTGGAAAACCAAGTAACAACTATATTATAAAACAACATAGCTTAAATTACAATAAAAAAATCGGTCGAAAAATAAAAAAATTTTGAACAATAATGAGATTATTTTGCACTGTATCGACGATTATAAACAAAAACTGTCAAAAGGACATTTAAATTGACACAAAAGCAAATTGTTTTTTCGCGATTATGCGAGTAAATATACAAGACAATCCGCAAAAATAATAGGAAAATTCCGACAATTCGTAGGAAATTTTTTCAGCATTATCGAATATTTTTGAACAAATTTTTGAAAAAGCGTTGAAATTGCCGCGCCGATGTTGTATAATCGCGTTGAGGGAAAATATGATTAATTACGAAAGCGAACTTGCTGCAACCATAAGAAATTGCGATTTCCAGAAATTACAGGACGAAATGGCAAAAGCCACAAAACTTGCGTGCATTACGGTGGACTATACGGGCGCGCCCGTTACCGCTCACAGTTGCTGCACGGATTTTTGCGCGCTCGTAAGAAATCACCCGGAATACAAACACCTTTGCGAAAAGTGCGACAGTCGCGGCGGGCTTGAAGCGGCAAGGAATAAAAAACCGTACACTTACGTTTGTCATATGGGCGTCGTCGACGTTGCGATTCCCATTATTTACCAGAATCTTTACGTCGGCGCGGTTATGTGCGGTCAGATTTTACTGCCCGAGGCGGACAAAGCACATATCGAGAAAATCTTTTCCGAAAAAAGCGCGCTTGACTTCGCCGAAAACGCAAAAGCTTATTACGATAAGCTCACCATTATGTCGAAAGCAGACCTCGACGCAAACATAAGCCTTATAAATTACCTTTGCAATTACCGCTTGTCCAACGTTTTGTCGCAGTCCGGGAACGGCGCGCTGCCCGAAAATCAGACGTTCAGGCGCATCAATAAAAACGCGTCGATTATCCAGCCCGCGATAAACTACATAAACGACAACTATACTTCGCCCGTGAAACTTCAAACCCTTGCGTCGATGTGCGACGTCAGCGCAAGTTATTTCAGCAAACTTTTCAAAAAAGTCACCGGCGAAAACCTTATCGAACATCTCAACCGCCTGCGTATCGAGCGCGGGAAGAACGAGCTTCTTACGACAAACAAATCCGTGCAGACCATTGCAAAAGAAATCGGTTTCGACGACAGCGGATATTTCATCAAAGTTTTCAAGGGGGAGGTGGGGTGTACGCCGAGTGCGTTCCGCGACCTCAACTCTTTCTAAAAGTCATAATTTTGCGATATTCTGCTTTTTCGGCGGAACTTGAAAATTCGTGTACGCCTAAGTACACTAGAATTTTCAAAACCCGCCGAGAAAACCACAATCTCATCAAAATTCTGACTTTTTAAGATTTATATTTTATTATAAAATTCTCGGCTTTCAAAGGGACAGTTTTCATAAAATTCTGACTTTTAGGGTAGTTTGTATTTATCAAATTCTCGGCTTTCAAAGCGAGCGTTGTTATTGGAAAATATTGAACAAAAGTTGGAAATTGTTGTCAAAACAAGGAAAATTCCGCCGTGGGCGGATTTTTTAATGGGAAAAAATTGCATTAAAAAAGGCACGCGGTTTGCGTGCCGATTTCGCTTTTATTTGTTATAAAGTGTTGTTGCCAAAGGTATTTTCCTCGTCGGACGAAATGCTGAAAACGGGGCGTGCGGGATCGTTTCCGTTGTAGTATGCGCGTCTTACGTCGTCATAGAATTTCACCGTCGAAGTCATAACGTACGGCGTCAGCCAGATATAAAGGATACCGAACGTGAACGCGCCCAGAATAAACCAGCCGACGAAACTCAGATACATCAGGAAAAGTTTGCCCTTATAGCCTTTCATAATGGCTTCGCTCTTTTTGAGAGTCTGCCATACGGAAAGGTCGGGCTCGTCGCGAAGGACGTAAGGGTACATCGAATACGCAAGTCCTTTGATAATGCCCGGGACGATAAGAAGTATCGCCCAAAGCGCGCACAGAATCGTATTCAGCACGACGACGCCGACTTGTTTGAAAAATATCTTTGCGGAATTGAAGCCGCCGAAAAGCACTTTCCATTTATTGACGTCTTCGCCGCGCGACCAGGCAAGCACGTTTTGAGCAACGCCGATATTCAAGGGGATAAGAACAATCGTAATAAGCACGTTCAGAACGTAATACCAGCCGAAAACGCTTGACGAAATCTCCTTTGGGATATTGTCGGGATTGCCTGCGATTATGTCGGAAAGATTTGACAATCTGTCGCCGAAAATCCATTGCGGCAGCGAGTTTGCCAAAGACTCGATAATGCCGACGACAAGAAGTACCGACCAGAACATCCAGAGCCTTCCGCGAATGAAATCGCGCGCGTTTGATTTTATTACTTTGTTATCAAGCGGTGTGTAAAAATTATCCATATTTTTATTATAACAAAATCCGAATACATATTCAAGAGTTTGAAAAAAAATCTTGTAATAGATTATATGATATGTTATAATATCTAATAACTCCATACGGAAATTTTGACTTTTGGGAGAATATAATGAAAATCAGCGAACTTGTTAAAATTGTCGACGCCACGGTGTACGCACCTTCAAATAAAGACGTCGAAGGTGAAATCATGGGTGCGTTTGCATCCGATATGATGAGCGACGTCCTTGCGTTTGCGAAAAATCAGGACGTACTTATTTCCGGGCTTTGCAACCCCCAGACAGTACGTACGGCGGTAATGCTGGATATGAAATGCATATTGCTTGTACGCGGCAAGATTCCAACCCCCGACATGATTACGCTTGCCCGCACAAACGACATCGTGCTTTTGTCCACGATGTATAAAATGTATACCACCTGCGGTATCCTTTACGAAAAAGGGCTGGGCTCAGGCGAATATCACGAATAATGAACTGTATCCACGTTGAGTTCGAAGTGCCCGGCAACAATTTTTTGTCGGCAGGGAGCGCAAGCGACTCGGTAAAAAGCACGCTTAAAAAACTCGGAGTGCCCGCGCCTGCGATAAGGCGGGTGGCGATTGCGATGTACGAGGCGGAAATCAATATGGTGATTCACGCCGGCGGGGGAAGGTGCTATGCCGACATTTTCGACGACCACATAAGAATAGTTATGAAAGACGAAGGCAACGGTATTGCCGACGTCGATCTTGCAATGCAGGAAGGCTATTCCACTGCGACCGACGACGTCAGAAATCTGGGTTTCGGCGCGGGAATGGGGCTTCCGAATATCAAAACGTATTCCGACAGATTGAAAATCGACACCGAAGTCGGCGTCGGCACGACGCTTACCATCGAAATCGACTTCGATTGACAAAATCGGTAGTTTAAGAGGGAAAAATGAACGAAGAAATTAAATCTATGCTGAATACCGTTATGCTCGATCCCGACAAATGCAAGGGATGCATAACCTGTATGAAACGATGTCCGACCGAGGCAATCCGTGTGAGAAACGGCAAGGCGAAAGTCTTGTACGAACGGTGCGTTGCGTGCGGCGAGTGCGTAAGGCTGTGTCCGCATCAGGCAAAACTCGCAAGTTTTGACTCGTTCGACGTGATCAACAATTATAAATACAAAATCGCCGTGGTTGCGCCCGCTCTTTACGGGCAGTTCAACAACCTGGACGATATAAACATTATACTGAACGGGCTTTTGCAGATAGGTTTCGACGACGTGTTTGAAGTAAGCCGCGCGGCGGAACTCGTAACGGCTGCAACGAAAAAGTATATGAAACATCACAAGTACCAGCAACGCCCGATAATTTCGACGGCGTGTCCCGCGGTGCTCGAACTCATACTTGTCAGATTCCACTCGCTCGCAGACAGGTTGCTGCCGATGAAAGCGCCCGTGGACATCGCCATAAACCTTGCAAGGGAAGAGGCGGTGAAAAAGGGCGTGAAAAAAGAAGATATCGGCGTGTTTTTCATTTCGCCTTGTCCTGCGAAAGTGTTTGCGCTGAAAACGGGAATGGGACTTGAAAAACCCGAAGCCGACGGCGTTCTTTCGATTGCGGAAGTGTACAAAAAACTGTTGCCGGCAATGAAAAGCCTGACCGAGGTGAAGCCGCTTGCAAAATCGGGAAGTCTCGGGCTTTCGTGGGCGTCGAGCGGCGGAGAAGCGGCAGGCGTATGCGACGTCAAGTTTCTGGCTGCCGACGGCATCGAAAACGTCATAAACGTATTGAAAGAACTTGAAGACGATAAACTGCAATATCTTGACTTTGTGGAGCTTAACGCCTGCAACGGCGGATGCGTCGGCGGCGTGCTGAACGTTGAAAACCCGTTTGTCGCAAAGGCGAGAATAAGGGCTCTTCGCAAGAATCTGAAATACACCGCAAGCGAGCCTATCGCCGAGGATAAGGACGAATCGTTTTACCTGTGGGATAAAATGCCGGAGGTCAAAGACGTGTTCCGCCTTGACGAAAACAGGCGCGTTGCAATGCAAAAACTTGCCGTTATCGAAAACGTATTGTCAACCCTTCCGGGGCTTGACTGCGGCGGTTGCGGCGCACCGAGTTGCAGGGCTTTTGCGGAAGACGTCGCCGCAAACGAAGTAAGCAAGGACGAATGCGTAAGATACGAAAAATGAGGTTTATATGAAACTTTCGGAACTTAAAACCAAACTTTGTGCAAGAGAATTATATATGCCCGATCCCGAAAGGGAAGCGGACGGCGGTTACTGCGGCGACTTTCTGAGTTTCGTAATGCAGCGCGCTCCCGAGAACAGCGTATGGTTTACGGTGATGACAAACGTCAACGTCGCGGCGGTTGCGTCGCTTACGGGCGTTGCCGCCGTCGTTGTGTGCGAAAGCAGTAAGTGCGACGCCCAACTTGTCGAAAGAATCAAAAAAACCGAAGTTGCGCTTTTTGAAACCGACCTGGATATTTTCGGCGCGGTGAAGGCGTTTTTAGGCGTTGAATAATGACGAAAATCCTTTATGATTTGCATATCCACAGCGCGTTGTCGCCGTGCGCGGACAACGATATGACGCCGGTGAATATCGGCGCGATGTCGTCCGCCAAAGGGTTGCAAATCATTGCCGTTGCCGACCATAACGCGATTGCGAACGTCGCTGCGGCAAGGGAAGTCGGCGAGGCTCTGGACGTTATCGTCGTGCCCGCAGTCGAATTGCAAACGCAGGAAGACGTGCATATCCTTTGCCTGTTTGAAACGTTTGAAAACCTGCAAAGTTTTTTTGACGAAATAAGTTTCAAGGATTTGAAAAACCGCGAGGAAATTTTCGGCGAACAACTTATCGTGTCAAGCGACGACGAGGTCATCGGAAGGGAAGAAAGGTTGTTGCTTGCAGGCGCAAATTTATCCGAGCCCGATGTAAAGCCGCTTGTCGAAAAACACGGCGGAGTTGCGGTGCCGGCGCACGTCAATCGCGACGCAAACGGAATCGTGGCAATCCTCGGCGACGTGCCGGATTATTACACGGCGGTGGAACTTTCGTCCGACTGCGACGAAGAAACCGCTGCGATGTACGCAAAAAAATTCAGGCTGATTTTCGACAGCGACAGCCATACTTTAAGCGATATCGGCAAAACGCAAAGATATCTTGAAATCAATGAAATTAGCGAAAGGGGAATTTTATCATATTTAAGAGGTGAATAAAGTATGTTAAATTGCAAACAAGAAGTTGAAACCCGCGTTGAATGGATAAAAAATCTTCTGAAAACCACGGGCGCAAAAGGTATCGTTTACGGTAACTCCGGCGGTAAGGACTGCACCCTTGTCGGTATCCTTTCCAAAATGGCGACCGACAACGTAACGGGAATAATCATGCCTTGCGAAAGCAGCCGCAATTTCGGTATCGACAGGGAACACGCGATACTCGTCGGCGAAAAATACGACATCCCGCAAATCGAAATCGACCTGACGCCGGTCAAGCAAGCGTTCCGGAACGTGCTTTCGGACAGTATCGGCGACTGCGCGATGGCGTATGCAAACATAAATCCGCGCCTTCGCATGACGACGCTTTACGCATACGCTTATAAAAACAATCTTCTTGTCGCGGGCACCGGCAACCGCAGCGAAGCGATGATGGGTTATTTCACGAAATGGGGCGACGGCGCATACGATTTCAACGTCATTTCCGACCTGACCGTCAGGGAAATTTACGAGATTTTAAGGTATCTCGGCGCGCCGAACGAAATTATTGAAAAAGCACCGTCGGCAGGTTTGTACGAAGGGCAGACCGACGAGCAGGAAATGGGAATCAAATATTCGGAAATCGACGACTATCTTCTTCTTGGAAAGGGCGACGAAAAAACGATTGAGATTATTAAAAAGCGTATAAAGAATACCGCCCACAAGAGAAATCCCGCCGTTACTTTCAAAAAACCCGAATAAACATATAAAAAATGATAACCCCGTGAAAATCGGGGTTTTTTCACGGCAAAAACAGCGGAAAAACGAATGCATTTTATTTATTTATAAAGAATATATATATTTTGATATATTACAATATATTTTATATGCGTTTTGCTTTTCAAATGCGCGCGGATATGTTATAATAGCAATTAGTTAAATTTTTCACAATTATTCTAGTTTTACTCAGAGGGAAAGAAAATTTATCAAAACAAATCAGTAGGAGGACAAAATGGCAAAAATCAAACTCACGAAAGTTCCGTTTGCCGGTACGCCCGAACAGGACGCGAAACTTACCGAAAAACTCGACGAACTGAAAGGCGTTCCCGGTGCGCTTATGCCCGCGATGCAGACAGCGCAGGAAATTTACGGATACCTTCCCGTCGAAGTTCAGAAAAAGATTGCCGACGCGCTGGACGTTTCGCTTGAAAAAGTTTTCGGCGTCGCGACATTCTATTCTCAATTTTCGTTGAATCCGAAGGGACAGTATCAGATTTCGGTATGTCTCGGCACGGCTTGTTACGTAAAGGGCAGCGGCGATCTTCTTGCCGCGATCGAGCGTGAACTCAACATCAAGCACGACGAATGCACGTCGGACGGCAGGTTTTCGCTGCTTGAAACAAGGTGCATCGGCTGCTGCGGACTTGCGCCCGTACTTACCATCAACGAAGACGTGTACGGCAAACTTGTACCCGCGGATATCCCCGGCATTATCGCAAAATACAAATAAGATATGAGAGAATTGTCGCTTAATATCCTGGATATCGTTGAAAACTCGGTGCGCGCCGGCGCGACGCTTATAAAAGTGTCGGTCATCGCGAAAGACGGTTTTCTCACGATTGAAATCGCCGACGACGGCAAGGGTATGAGCGAGGAGTTTTTAAGGAGCGTTACCGATCCGTTCACTACGACGCGCACGACGCGCAAAGTCGGAATGGGCATCCCCCTGTTCAAGATGGCGGCGGAAACCGCAAACGGCAGTTTCGATATAAAGTCGAAATTGGGGGCAGGTACGACGGTTACCGCAAAGTTCGAAATCGACAACGTCGATCGCGCGCCTCTCGGCAATCTTGCGGAAACGGCAGCGACGGAACTTTTCGACGGCACGCCCGACTTTGTCTGGACGTTTACCGTGGACGACCGTTCGTATTCGTTCGATACCCGCGACCTTAAAAGCCAACTTGACGGAATTTCCGTCGACAATCCCGAAATAACGCATTTTGTAAAAGAATTATTAACCGAAAATTTTGAAACAGTCAGAGGAGGAACCGATTTATGAAATCAATAGCCGACATCAAGGCAATCAGAGATAAAATGCAAGCCGACAAAACGACGCGCGAAACGTCGAAAGACGGCGACGTAAGAATCGTCGTCGGCATGGCGACTTGCGGTATCGCTGCGGGCGCACGTCCCGTTTTCAACGCGCTTATCGACGAAGTTGCGAAACGTGATCTTGAAAACGTCAAGGTTACGCGCGCAGGCTGCATCGGTATGTGCAAACTTGAACCTATCGTCGAGGTTTTCGTGCCCGGCGAAGAAAAGGTAACTTACGTCAAAGTCGACGCCGACAAGGCGGTCGAAATCATTGAAAAACATATCGTCGGCGGCAAGGTCGTCGAAGAATATCTTTTGAACGAATAGGAGGACGGTTATGTTCAGGTCACACGTTTTAATTTGCGGCGGTACGGGCTGTACCTCCAACCACAGCGCAGATCTTATCACGGAGTTCGAGCGTCAGATCAAAAATGCACACCTTGAAAACGACGTGCAAATCGTTAAGACGGGCTGCTTCGGTCTTTGCGCGGTGGGCCCCATTTGCATCGTTTATCCCGAGGGCGCGTTTTACAGCGAAGTCAAGGTCGACGACGTCAAAGAAATCGTTGAAGAACACCTTGCGAAAGGTCGTCTTGTCGAAAGACTTCTGTACAAAGATCACAAGACCGCCGAAACCGTAAAATCGCTGCACGACAGCAACTTTATGAAAATGCAAACCCGCGTTGCGCTTCGTAACTGCGGCGTTATCAACCCCGAAAACATCGACGAATACATCGGCACCGACGGCTATCAGGCTTTGATCAAAGCCTTGACGGAAATGAAACCGCAGGACGTCATCGACGTCATCAAGGCTTCGGGACTTCGCGGAAGGGGCGGCGGCGGCTTCCCCACCGGTCTTAAATGGCAATTCGCGAAAGACCAACCCGGCGACGATAAATTCGTATGCTGCAACGCCGACGAAGGCGATCCCGGCGCGTTCATGGACAGATCGGTTCTCGAAGGCGACCCCCACGCCGTGCTTGAAGCAATGGCAATCGCAGGATATGCAATCGGCGGACATCAGGGCTATATTTACGTTCGTGCGGAATACCCCATCGCCGTTCAACGTCTGAAAATCGCAATCAAACAGGCAAGGGAATACGGACTTATCGGCAAGAATATCCTTGGCACGGGCTTCGATTTCGACATCGACATTCGTCTGGGCTCCGGCGCGTTCGTATGCGGTGAAGAAACCGCTCTTATGACTTCGATCGAAGGCAACCGTGGCGAGCCTCGCCCCCGTCCTCCGTTCCCCGCAGTCAAAGGTCTGTTCGGAAAACCCACCATTCTTAACAACGTCGAAACGTACGCAAATATCGCGCAAATCATTTTGAAAGGCGCGGATTGGTTTGCTTCGATGGGCACCGAAAAATCCAAAGGCACGAAAGTTTTCGCACTCGGTGGCAAAATCGTCAACACCGGTCTTGTCGAAATCCCGATGGGCACGACGCTGCGTACCGTTATCGAAGACATCGGCGGCGGTATCCCCCACGGCAAAAAGTTCAAGGCGGCGCAAACGGGCGGTCCTTCGGGCGGCTGCATTCCCGCGGAACATTTCGATATTCCCATCGACTACGACAACCTTATCGCAATCGGCTCCATGATGGGCTCGGGCGGTATGATCGTCATGGACGAAGACAACTGCATGGTCGATATTGCAAAATTCTTCCTTAAATTCACCGTCGACGAAAGCTGCGGAAAATGCACGCCTTGCCGTATCGGTAACAGAAGACTTCTGGAATATCTTGAAAAAATCACGTCGGGCAAAGCAACGCTGCAAGACCTTGACGAGATGGAAAAACTTTGCTACTACATAAAGGCAAACAGCCTTTGCGGACTCGGTCAGACCGCGCCCAACCCCGTACTCTCGACGCTTCGTTATTTCCGCGACGAGTACGTGGCGCACGTTGTCGACAAGACTTGCCCCGCAGGCGTTTGCAAAGATTTGTTGAGTTACGAAATCACGGACGCGTGCAAAGGCTGCTCGCTTTGTTCCAGAAAATGCCCCGTCGGCGCAATCGACGGCGTCATCAAACAGAAATTCCATATCGACAAATCGAAGTGCATTAAGTGCGGCGTATGTATGGAAAACTGCAAATTCAACGCTATCGTTAAAAAATAAGGTGGTGCGACTATGAGTGAAATGATTAACGTAAAAATTGATAATATTCCCGTTACCGTCGAAAAGGGCACGACTATCCTCGACGCGGCAAGAATTGCAGGCGTCAAAATCCCGACGTTGTGCTACCTTAAAGACATCAATGCTATCGGCGCGTGCCGCGTTTGCGTGTGCGAGGTCAAAGGCGCTCGTTCCCTTGTTGCGGCGTGCGTTTATCCCCTTGACCGCGAAGGCACGGAAGTGTTCACCAACACCCCGAAAATCCTTGAATACAGAAAAACCACGGTCGAACTTATTCTGAGCGACCACGACTACAACTGCACGAGTTGCGTCCGAAACAGAAGTTGCGAACTTCAAGAACTTGCGCTTGAACTCGGCTGCGATTCCGAACGCTTCAAGGGCGAAAAATCGGATTATCCCGTCGATACGAGCACGTCGTATCTTATCCGCGACAACAACAAGTGCGTGCTTTGCCGTCGTTGCGTGGCTGCCTGCAAAGAATATCAGGCCGTCGCGGTTATCGGCGCAAACGCCCGCGGATTCGACACGCATATCGCTTGCGCGTTTGAAACCAACCTTTCGGACAATCCTTGCGTCGGCTGCGGTCAATGTATCGAAGTATGCCCCACGGGCGCTCTTCGCGAAAAGGACGAAATCGACGACGTCATCCGCGACCTTGCGAACCCCGATAAGTACGTTATCGTCGGCACCGCTCCCGCAACGCGTGTTGGCATCGGCGAAGAATTCGGATATCCCGTCGGCAGCAATACCGAGGGCAAAATGGTTGCGGCACTTAGACGCCTCGGCTTCAACAACGTCTTTGACGTCGACTTCACCGCCGACCTTACCATTATGGAGGAAGGCTATGAGTTCCTCGGAAGAGTTACGAACGGCGGCGTGCTGCCTATGATGACTTCCTGCTCGCCCGGCTGGATTAAGTTTGTGGAACATTATTATCCCGAACTTATCCCCAACCTTTCGTCCTGCAAATCGCCGCAACAAATGTTCGGCGCGGTGTGCAAAACCTATTACGCAGAAAAACTCGGTATCCCCGCGGAAAAAATCAGCGTAGTATCCATTATGCCTTGTACCGCCAAAAAGTTTGAAAAAGGTCGTCCCTTCCAGAGCGCGGCGGGCGTTCCCGACATCGATCACGTCCTGACCACTAGGGAACTTGCAAGACTTATTAAACGCAAAGGTATTTTGTTCAACAACCTTCCCGACGAAGAATACGACGTGCCGTTCGGCATCGGCTCGGGCGCAGGTCTTATCTTCGGCGTAACGGGCGGCGTTATGGAAGCGGCTCTCCGTACCCTGCAAGACGTCCTTACCGGAAAATCGCAGAACAAGATCGACTTCACCGCAGTGCGCGGCGTCGAAGGAATTAAGGAAGCGAAATACGTGCTTCCCGTCAACGGCAAAGATACCGAAATCAAGGTTGCCGTCGCGTCCAGCCTGAAAAACGCAAAAACCCTTATGGACCTTGTCAAAGCGGGTAAGGCGGATTATCACTTCATCGAAATTATGACTTGCCCCGGCGGTTGCGTAAACGGCGGCGGACAGCCCATTAAGGACGCTTATACGAGAAATACCACCGACATTCGCGCAGAACGCGCAAAGGCCGTATATGACGCCGATAAGGGTATGCAGCTGCGTAAATCGCACGAGAACCCCTACGTCAAGGCTTTGTATGAGGAGTATTTCGACAAGCCCAACAGCCACAGGGCGCACGAAGTGTTGCACACGAAATACGTCGTCCGCGGCAAATAAGTAAAACCCAACCAAAAACAAAAGCACCGAGCAATCGGTGCTTTTTCGTTGTAAAAAAACTGTTTCTAATAATTCAAATGGTCTTCTCACCCGACATAAAAGAAAAACCGATACAAAAGTATCGGTTTCTTCAAAAGTGGTCTGGGTGAGAAGATTTGAACTTCCGGCCTCTTGAACCCCATTCAAGCGCGCTACCAAACTGCGCCACACCCAGTAACTGTCAACGCAAGATATTATAATCAATATCTTATTAATTTGCAAGTAAAATCAAGGCGTTTTTCAGTTTTTGTTGCTTAATTTTTTATTGCGGCGGCTTATCACGAAATACAGTGCGGTAATTAAAACCGTTGCGGACGCAAGGACGATTGCCGCGATCTGACCGCCCGTAAGACCTTTGTCGATTTTGAGTGCGGAAGTCAGGATATAGCCTTGCTGACCGTTGTATTCGACAAGGGTGAACTTTGCCGACGCGTCGTAATCTTCCAGAAGTTTCAGTTTTGCGCCGTCGGGAAGGTCGAACAAGACGCGCGACGTATCGTCGGGCATTGCGTAAACGTCGACGGTCGTGCCGACTCTTTGCGCCTTGGCTTTTGCATACACGTCTTTTTTCGCGCTTTGGTTTGCCGCGACGTAGGACATAACGCTGGTTTTATAAACGTATCCGTATTTCGTTTTGCCGTCAATTTCGTAGGAAATTTTCAGAAATTCGCCGTTTATACCAAAGCCCGCGCAGTCGTCGATAAGGGTAAGGATTTGCGATTTGACAAAGGGTGTGCCGGTTTTTGCGCCCGGGTAGTCGTACACCGAAACGTTGTCAAAAAGGGCAACGACTCTGCCCGAAAGCGCGGACGGCTCTTTGCGGATAAGGAATGCGTCGGAATCCAGCGTATATCCGAACTTTTTGTTTTTCGTCATCACGAAAAGCATATTGTCTTTTGCGTCGAGGATTGCTATTACGTCGCCTGCCGGGACAACGTCGGAAATATCCAAAAAGTTGTTGATTGACGAGTAAACGACCGTGCCTTTCGAGTACGCATAAGAAACGGTTTCGGACGAAATTTCGTCGGGGTTACACGGTTTGTCGTAAGCGGTATCTTTGTTATCGAAAGAATACGTCGTTTTCAAAAGCACGTTTTTAACGTTGTCGACAAGGTAAACGTCGCCGTTTGACGATAAGTCGATTGCAACGCCAAAAAGACTTAATATTTCAAAATCGCCGTGTAAAGTTGCGGTTTTTGCAACTTCCATCGCGCCTGCCGAACGAGCGACGGTTTTCAGGACAAAGCCCCGGTCATCTTTTGACAGCACGACGGCGTTGCCGGTGTTGTCGACGTCAAACGAAATCGCGTTTTTCACGGATACCGAAAAATCGGTTGTTTTCGTTACTGCGGACAGTATACCGTTTGCAAGGGTGTAAACCGTCGGATTGTTGCCGCCGATTGCTTTGATTTCGGTCACGCCCGCGCGGGAATATGCGAACAATGATAACTCGTTGCCGGAAAGCCCCGCGGTATAAATCGCCTTGGAATTTTTGTCGTATATCGCAACCGCGTCGTTTGTGAGAGAGATTGCGCCGACGTTTTTGTCGGTGTTAATCTCACGCAAGGAAAAGTCGGCGTTGTTCACGACGTAAACTTTTTTGCCGTCGGTGTAAGCGGTGTGAGTTGTATTTACGGCTACCGACGTTGCGTTTTTTGAAACCGAAAGTTTTTTGTAAGTGCCGTCGCTGAAAAAGAATTGAACGCGCGCGTTGGATTTATCCCAAACCGCGACGTTGCCGTTTTCGGAAAACACTTTTTCGGGGGAGTCGAACCATTTGTCTTTCGCGCTTTTGGAGCCGTAAGTTCCCTTTTCGTTCAAAGCCGAGTCGTATGTAATAATCGCGTTGTCGCCGTAGGGGATTGTCGCGATGAATCTGCCGTCCGACGTAGCGTTTCTGACGGCGGGAAGGGCTGTTTTGACAAGAGTTTTATTTTCAAAATCGACCTTTGAAATTCTGCCGTCCGACACGGCGTACACGTCTTTTCCGACAGCGATAAGCGACGTTACGTTTTCGGAAATCGGAAATTCCGTCGTTTCGCCCGACGTGTAATCGAGTACCAGAAGTTTTCCTTCGTTTACGAAAAATGCAAATTCGTCATTTGCCGCAAAAGCGGTCGATTTTATGATTTTGTAGCCGTTATCCTTATAGGAAGAAAAAATATTGCCGTTGTACGCCCACACGTTGACAAGAGAGTTGTAAAGGTAAAGCATACCTTCGTACGCCGAAATATCGGTGACAATTTTGTCGCCGAGATCGACGTTGTTCTGTGCTTTGACGTCGCACAAACGGGAGCGGTTCGTGAGATAATAAAGCGTGCCGTTGGCAAATGCCAGATTTATGATTTTTTCGCCGTCGGAAAGCGTCGGGGTGTAAACAAGATGCTCGTCGCCCGCCGTGAAAATTTTGTTTTCGTCCTTGTCGTAAACCGCGACGACGTCGTCCTGAATCGCCACGAGCGCAGGATTATTAAGATAAAGATATTTGTTTATGTCGGGGGAAATAACGGCGTATTCGCACGAATCGGCGGCGTCCGCAAACGAAACCGAGCCCGAAAAACCGCAGAAAACCGAAAGTCCCGCGGCTGCAATAACAAAAAAAATAAAAAGGTTTAATACTCTCTTTCGCATAGATAATATTATAAATAAGAATATATGATAAGTCAATTACTAAATGATGTCAAAGTCGCTTGAAAAATGCCGCCCGATGTGTTAAAATATTCTGCGAGGTAAAATATGGCAAATAATAATAAATCAAGACACCGCCGTTTCGCGCCGCAGGTCGAGGTCAAGGGCGATAAGGAAGTTTTGTCCGCGCCGATCGAGTCGCTGGGGCTTCCCAAAGAAACGCTGGTTCTTTTGAAAAATAACAGGTTCAACACGGTGTTTGACATAGCGCGTCGTACCGAACGGGATATGTTCCGCGTGCAGACGTTCAACAAAAAACACCTTATCGCAGTCAAAAAAGCGATAAACGCAAAAGGTATAGATTTCCTGCCGTTCGTCAAGGAAGAAAAACCCGACGAACAAAAGAAACAGGATAATTTGCAGGAAAAACCCGCCGGAAGAAAGCCCGACGCAAAACCGCAAGGCATGCCGCACGGCGAAAAACCGCAAAACAGGGATAATCGGCAGCAGAAAAACCGCGACCGCATTAACCCCGCTCAGCAGGACAACAGACTTTCCAAACCGCAAAACCAAAATTCCAAACAAAATCAGAAAAACGGACAAAAACAAAAACCGCAACAGGAAAGACGTCCCAAGGTCGAGTTGCCCGTCGAAGAATGGCTGAAAATTTCAAAAAACGGCAAATGGGGATTTTCCAACGGATTGACAACGGTAATCGAGCCGCGCTTTGACGAGGTGTTTTGTTTCAAAGACGGCGTGGCGTGCGTCGACGACAACGGAAAGTTCGGCTACATCGACACGAAAGGCGATTACGTTATCGAGCCGAAATTCGAATGTGCAATGTCCTTCTCGGAAGGGTTTGCGGTGTTTTTCGAGGGCGAGAAGTGCGGATATATCAATAAGGAAGGAAACGTCGTGCTTCCCGCAAAATACGACGCTGCGACGGCTTTTGAAAACGGCAGGGCAAAGGTGAAAGAGTTCGGCAAATGGTCGACGATCGACACGGAAGGAAACACGCTCTGGTCAAAATAACGAAAACATAACGAAAACAAAAACTCTTGCGAAAGTGCAAGAGTTTTTTAATGCAAAAATAATTTTTTGCCGCGATTTTTACGCAATAGAAAAAGGCAACCCTAAGGTTGCCCCAATGTTTGTCTTTCTGACGTCAATACGTCGAAAAGACTTTGTATCGAAAATTATTCAGCCTTTGCCGCCTTTTTGGTGGTTTTCTTTGCAGGTGCGGCTTCGGCAGGTTTGGCTTCCGCTTTCAAAGCGTCAAGAGCGCGAGCAAGCGTCGCTTTCTTTCTGGAAGCGGTGTTGATATGATAAATGCCGTCGACTCTTGCGCTGTCGATTTCGCCGATTGCGGCGCGGTATGCGACTTCTGCGGTTGCAAGGTCTTTTGCCTCGACTGCGGCATTGAATTTTTTGATTGCGTTTTTAACTTTGGTTTTCTTTGCGCTGTTTCTTGCGTTTTCGATTGCGCTGACTTCTACGCGCTTTGCTTGTGATTTAATGTTAGGCACAACAATAATCTCCTTTCAACTAATGTGCCTATAAATACTAACATAAAGAAAAGGAATTGGCAAGAAAAAAGCAACAATTTTTGAATTTTTCGCATAATATTTTTATGAAAAACGGCAATTTCAGGCTCGATATGGCAGAAGAAAGCGCGGATTTTTTGAAAATCGATGTAAAAACCGCGCAAAAAAGAGTCGGCGAAAACGTAACCGTCAGGGTAACTTGCGTGCAAAAAGACGAAGAATCCCGCGCATTGAACCGCGATAAAGGCAAATATATCACCGTCGACGCCGAAAAAAACGTGGCGTATCCGTCGGTGAAAAGGGACGTGACGGCGGCGGTAAAGGACGCAATCCGAAATCTTTCGTCAAAGGCGTTCAGGGAAAGACCGCGCGTTCTCGTGGCGGGGCTCGGCAACAGATACGTTGCGGCGGACGCGATAGGCCCGAAAACCGCCGACAATATCGAAACCGCGGGGAAGACCGAAATGTATGCGATTTCGACGGGTATTTACGCGATGACAGGGCTTGAAAGCGCGACGATAATAAGGGCGGTCGCGCGGGAGACGAAAGCAAATCTCGTCATCGTCGTGGACACGCTTGCAACCGCAAAACCTATGCGAGTTTTCAGAAGTTTTCAGCTTACCGACGCGGGGCTCGAACCGGGCAGCGCGACTCAGGCGGGGCGCGACAAAATCAACTTTGAAAGCGTGGGCGTACCCGTCATTGCAATCGGCGTCCCGACGTGCGTTTACGCAAGGCAAATCGTGCTCGATGCACTTGAAAAATCAGGCGGATTAAGCCTTGCCAAAAAGTACGAAATCACGCACGAAATATTGAAAGAAAACGTATCGGCGCTGTATTGTCCGAAGGATTCCGAAGCCGCCGCAACCGTCGCCGCCGAAATAATAAAAGACGCGATTAACGGAACTTTTCAGGGGAAAACGCACTGATTCCGACTTATGAGCATATAATCATATATGCACAAAATCGGTATTTTAGACAGCGGAATAGGCGGATTAACAATCTGTTCGTACATTTTCAGGGTTATGCCGGACGTCAATATCTTATACTACGCCGATACCTTAAACGCGCCGTACGGAAGTAAGTCGCCGGCGGAAGTTTACGCCGCCGTAAAAGCGGGCGTAAGTTATCTTTTCGACGCGGGTTGCGACGAAGTCGTCATCGCCTGCAACACCGCGACCACAACGTGTATCGGTGAACTTCGCGGGGAATTTTCAAAGCCGATAATAGGCACGGAGCCCGAACTTAAAAACGCTTTGAGCAGCGCGGAAAAACCGCTGCTTCTCGCAACGCCGCTCACATACGAAAACATAAAAAACGATTCCTTTGAAACCGCCGATACGACAAGCCTTTCAAAAATTATCGAAGAGTCGGTATTCTGCGAAAAAATAAGAAAAGATATTGCGTGCGCGCTCGTTTCCGAAAGCCGCAAAAAGGTGGTGCTCGGATGCACGCACTATTTGTATCTTGAAAAATTTTTGTCCTGCAAAACGTACGACGGCGGACGGGGAGTCGCAAACAGGGCGAAAAGCGTTCTCATCGCAAATTATCGGAAAACCCGTCGCGGCGGCAATTTGTTTATTGTGTTTTCGGGAAAGAAAAGTTTCATAAAATATCTGACGGCGTTTTCGGATTTCGACGCATACAACCGAAACAAAGTAGAACGATAAAATTCGTAATTCAAAATATAAAAAATCTTCTTGCCATATCGCCTTATATAAGTTATAATAGAAAGCGTTTTGATACTAAAATCCAATTAAGAGGTAAAATATGAGCAAGGTTACAACTGATATGATTCGCAATATCGCTTTAATCGGCCACTCCGGCGAGGGCAAAACTTCGCTTGCCGAAGCGATGTTATTCAACGCCAAAAGCATCGACCGCCTCGGCAAGGTCGAAGACGGCAACACTACGATGGACTTCGACGCCGAAGAAATCAACAGAAAAATTTCGATAAGCCTCGCAGTCGCGTACGCAAACTGGAAAGGAAACAAAATAAACTTTCTGGATTGCCCCGGCTTCTTCGATTTTGAGGGCGAGGTCGTTTCGGCACTCTCCGTTGCGGACAGCGCGATCATCGTTACGAGCGCAAGCGGTTCTCTTTCGGTAGGCACCGAAAAGATGCTGGAAATGTGCACCGACAGAAAAGTCCCGGCAATGGTTTTCATCAACCAGGTCAACAAGGATAACGCGGATTTCCGCGGCACCTACAACGCAATCGAACAGGCATTCGGCAGCAAGGTTCTGCCCATTGAACTGCCCGTTATCGAAGGCGGCAAGATGACGGGTTGGGTTGATATCCTTACCGGCAAAGCATACAAACTTTCGGCACCCGAACAGGAAATCGACGTTCCCGCCGATATGAAATCGGAAGTCGAAGAACTGAAAGGCAGACTTGTCGAACTCGCGGCGGAAACCGACGACGCTCTTATCGAAAAATACTTCGAGGGCGAAGAACTCACCGCGGAAGAGCTTGAAAAAGGCGTACGTCAGGCAATCCTTAACGACAGCCTTATGCCTTTGATGGCAGGAAACGCAACCACCAGCGTCGGCGTTGCCAACCTTATGGATAAGATTTGCAAGTTCATGCCGTCACCCGTTCGCGATGTCAAAAAGACCGTCGACGGAAAAGACGTTGCATGCGACGCAAACGGCGCGTTCTCCGCACAGGTATTCAAAGCGGTTGCCGACCCGTACGTCGGAAAACTTCTTTACTTCAAAGTGTATTCGGGCGTTTTACACAGCGGCGACCAGATGCTTAACACCTGCTCCGAAAAACCCGAAAAAGCAAGCTCGCTTTACGTCCTTAAAGGCAAAAAACAAGAAGCCGCGGACGAACTCGTGGCAGGCGATATCGGCGCTCTTGCGAAACTCGTGTCCACCAACATCGGCGACACCCTTTGCGCGCCCGACGCCAAAATCAGATTTGCCCCCATCGACTTCCCCGAACCTGTTATCAGCCTTGCGGTAACAAGCGTGAAGTCCGGCGAAGAAGACAAAGTCATCAACGGTCTTAACCGTATGCTCGAAGAAGACAGCACGTTCAAACTTGAAAAGAACGCGGTCACCGGCGACGTCCTTATGAGCGGACTTGGCGAATCGCAACTCCAAATCATTTGCGCGCGTCTTAAAAACAAATTCGGCGTCGAGGCGAAACTCGCAGACCCGAAGATCGCATATCGCGAAACAATCCGCAAGCCCGCCGAAGCCGAAGGCAAACATAAGAAACAATCGGGCGGCGCAGGGCAGTTCGGCGTTGTCAACATTAAGTTCGAGCCGGGCGCGGCAGACGGCGATTTCGAATTCGTCGACGCTATCGTCGGCGGCGCAGTCCCCAAACAGTTCATTCCCGCAGTCGAAAAAGGCTTGCGCGAAGCAATCAAAAACGGCGTCCTTGCAGGATATCCGATGGTCAACCTCAAAGCAACGTTGTTCGACGGCAAATACCATCCCGTCGACAGTAAGGAAATCGCGTTCATCACCGCTGCGAAACTTTCCTATAACGAAGCTTGCATGAAGGCAAATCCCTGCTTCCTTGAACCGATTATGGACGTCAAAATCACGATCCCCGACAGCTATATGGGCGATATCATGGGCGACATCACCAAACGTCGCGGCAGAATTATCGGCACCGATACCGTCGGCAAGAAGATGGTCCTGACCGCGGAAGCCCCGATGGCGGAAATGTTCCGTTACGCAACCGACCTCAACAGCATGACGCAAGGTCGCGGTCGTTTCAAAATGAGCTTCAACCGCTATGAGGAAGTTCCGTCGACTCTCAGCGCAAAGATTATCGAAGACGCCAAAAAGAGAGCAGCGGAAGCCGCAAAATAATTAGTAAATAATTGCTAAATCAGTTGCAAAAACAAAATTGTTGTGCTACTATGATTTAGCAATTTGTGCCGGTGTGATGGAATTGGCAGACGTAGTGGACTCAAAATCCACCGGTAGCGATACCGTGCCGGTTCGAGTCCGGCCACCGGCACCATAAAAAAAAGACAACCGTTTTGGTTGTCTTTTTTTTATGGTTTCGATGACCCGTGGCAAGAACCCCGACGCTTTGCGTCGGCGTTCGGCGGCTGTTTGCATAAGGGCCCCCACAAGATACTATTGTACTTGTGGGGAAAAGGAACAAACAAGCAAAAGACAAACAAATGACGTTTGCGGCAATTGTTTGGTCAAAAAAGCAGTTTGTGACGTGGCGTTGTGCAGCGTGTTTGTTAAGCAGGAAAGATTGTAGCGTTATGAAAAAAATAAATAGTACGAACAATGCAGAGCAGCCACGGCCACACGTCGTATGCTTCTCTTTTGACCAACCGATTGTCGCAAGCGGCAGTCGGTTGTCTTATGCTCGCATACTCCTTTTCCCCGCGAGTACACAGTATCCCGCGGGGTCCCCGATAACTTCGCTTTTGAAATCACGTTATCGCAAGCGATAACGCTCACTCTTTTGCTTGTGTGCTCCTTTTCCCCGCGAGTACACAGTATCCCGCGGGGTCCCCTGATTTACGCTCGCAATGACATTAAGTACTTTATACGGAATACTACAAGGGTTAGTGTCTTGCAAGGGCATACTTTAATGTTAGATATATAAGCTTTATTTAATAAGATAATCTGCTGGGAAATCGGCGGATTTATTTTTCTTTGATAATCGATAAAAGATTTGTGTGAAGGGCGGCGGCGATTTTTTGTGCGCTTGCGACGGCAATGCCTTTTTCGTTTTCAACGTTTTTGAGTGTTGAGTAGGAAATTCCTGCATTTTTGCAAAACGAACCTTTTGTCATATCATTGTAAATGATATATTTTTCGATTTTTGAATAATCTAACAATGCTTTCATAACCGTTTTCGCCTTTTTTTAATAATTATAGAATACATAGGATGATGTGTCAATCTTTTGGATGACATATCATCCTATATTTTTGTGCGAAGTAGGGTAGAATTTAATTAAAGTAATTGACGAAAGGTAATAAATGAAAACGCTTAACGATGCTGTTGTCGAAAGACTGTATAAATATATGGGCGAGAAAAATCTCACTCAATATAAACTTGCACAGTTAAGCGGGATTCCGTTTCCGACGATAAAAAGCATTATGCAAAGGCGCACTAACGGAATTTCTTTGAAAACGATTATCTTGCTTGCGGACGGATTGGGGATTTCTCCCGCCGAATTTATCGATGACGAATCGTTTCTTGCGAAAAATCTTGACCTTGAATGAGAAAAATGTATAAAGAAATTATTTCCGATATTATGCCAACAGATAATAATGCGAACGTTGCCAAAACGCTGATATTTCAACGCTTTTATGAAAAAGGCTCGCTTGTAGTACGAAAAGTACAACCGCGTTCGCCTTTTCCAAAAATCATTTGAAATCTCGGCGTTTTCGGTTGTGAACAAGTTTTCCGTCGTGTTTTTAGAATAAGACAAGGCACGCGAGCGGCTTAATACTTTACCGTATAAGCCGTGAGCGTAACGCAGTATTAGTCAAAAACACGGCGTAAAACCTAAGTTCGTATTATTATCTGTTGGCATACCAAAAACAACTTATCGCAAGAGGGTATGGCAAAGATACTCGGCGTAAATCAAACGACCGTCGGGCAGTGGCTGAACGGGAAGAAGAAACCCGGCTACGACAGTATTTTGCTGCTGTACGAAAAGTTCGGCGTTACGCCAAACGAATTGTTCGGGATAGACTGAATCGAGAACTGCAAGAAGCCGAGAAGTCGGCTTTTTTATTTATAAAAAAGCGGCATTGGATTGACTTTTCCGCCGTGCCGGTGGTATAGTTTTATCGACAATATTTTTATGGGAATTTTTATGAACACGGTTGAAGAAAAACTCAAAAGAGCGCAAAAACTTATCACAAAAAACATAAGCACGGAAGAAATGCTTGAGGTATTGAAAATCATCGGCGTCGGAATGACGGCGGACGAAATCGAAAGTTATCGTTTGTGGGGCGACTACATGCCGCTTGGAGACGAGCATCCTTACACGAAATCCGAAAGGTATCTGCATATTTTGTGGGAGCTTATTGACAAAGTGCCGCTTGGCATAAACTGCACGTTTGCGATTCCGTTCAGGCAGACGATTGCGAAAAATCTTTTCAAAAAGTGCGGCGAAGGATTTGTCGCGGCGGAAGGTTGCAGGTTTAATTACGGACACCAGATCGAGGTCGGCGACAACGTCAGCTGGAACATGGGCTGCTATATCGACAGTAAGGGCGGCGTATCGTTCGGCGATTTCGCGATGCTTACCGAATACGTGAAAATTTTCTCGCACGGGCACAGCGAAGGCAACCATATGGAAAGGGATTATAGGCGCGTCGTCATAAAAGATTTTGCGAAACTTTACACGAACTGCACGATTCTTCCCGGGATAACGATCGGCACGGGCGCAATCGTGGCAACGGGCAGCATCGTCACGAAAGACGTGGATGATTATGTTCTTGTCAGCGGAATTCCCGCAAGGCCGATGAGAAAACGCGCCCTTGAAAGCACGAATCCCGACGACTACAACCAATATATGATGAAAAACAAACTTTTCCAAAAGTAACGAAAAGCGCAGAGAAGTCTGCGTTTTTTATTGAAAACTTTTCAAAAAAAGCAAATGTTTTTCCGTCAATTTTTTGCAATAATCGTCAATATATAGTATAATATTGTAAATTTACAGGAGATACGAGTATGAATATCTGGCACGATATCAACGAATCGCGAATCAAAAAAGACGATTTTATCGCTTGCATCGAAATTCCGAAGGGCAGCAAGAACAAGTACGAACTCGACAAGGAAACGGGGCTGCTGATTCTTGACCGCACGCTTTACACCTCGACGCACTATCCCGCAAACTACGGGTTTATTCCGCGCACTTTAAGCGACGATAACGATCCGTTGGACGTCCTTGTGATTTGCAGCGAGGTTATTTCGCCGCTCACTCTTGTCAGGTGCTACCCGATCGGCGTAATATCGATGATCGACGACGGAATGGTCGACCATAAGGTGATTGCGATTCCGTTCAAAGATCCGATGTGGAACACTTACGACCATATCGGCGAGTTGCCGCCCCACATTATGGACGAAATGACGCATTTTCTGAACGTTTACAAACAGCTTGAATACAAAACGACAACCGTTCTTGAAGTAAAAGAAAGGGATGTAGCCGAAATTATTATCGAGCAGAATATCAAACATTACCACGAAAAATTTGACAAAAAGGATAAATAAATTATGTATGATTGCATAGTTATCGGCGGTGGCGTCGTAGGCACCGCAGTTCTCGACGCGCTTTCGACAAGGGGCTATAAAACGCTGCTTATCGAAAAAGAAGACGACGTGGCGTCGGGGGCAAGCCGCGCAAACAGCGGTATAGTGCATGCCGGATACGATTGCGTCCCCGGAACGCTGAAAGCAAAATTCAACGTCGAAGGCAACAAAATGATGCCGTCGCTCACACGTGACCTTGACGTCCCGTTCAGAAAAACCGGAAGCCTTGTGCTTGCAGGTCGCGGCGGCGAAAAAGGTCTTTTAGAACTTCTGGAACGCGCGAAAGCGAACGGCGTCGACGCGCGAATCATCAATCGCGAAGAAATCGACAAAATTCAGGACGGCGTAAATCCCGAAATCGTCAGCGCGCTTTACGCAAAGGACGCGGGCATCGTTTCGCCGTATAAGCTCACGATCGCGCTTTGCGACAGAGCAATTCTGAACGGCGCGGAAGTCCGCCTTGAAGAAAATATAGAAAGCATACGCTTTGACGGAAAGTTTATCGTAAAAACCCAAAACGGCGAATACGAATCGAAATATCTTGTCAACAGCGCGGGCGGCGGCGCGTCCTATATCAACGCGCTTCTGTCCGACGAAACGTACGAAACCGCTTTCAGAAAAGGTGAATACTTCGTGCTTGACAAGACCGAAGGCGCGCGCGTCAAAACCGTACTTTTCCCGCTTCCCGACGAAAACGGCAAAGGTATTCTCGTTGCGCCCACGGCGGACGGCAACGTGATTTACGGTCCTACGTCCGAAGCGTGCGAAGAAGACGACACGTCGTGCACGGCGAAAGGGCTGGATCTTGTGCGACAGGGCGTATCAAAAGTTTTTGCAAACCCGAATTATCGCGCGGTTATCCGCGAGTATGCGGGCGTTCGCGCGGTGGTCGGCGAAGACTTCATCGTGAAACGCTCCGAAAAATACCACAACTTCTTTATCCTTGCAGGGATCTGCTCGCCGGGGCTTACGTCCGCGCCTTCCATCGGCAAATATATTGCGGACGAAATCGAAAAAGAGTATAAGGTCGAAAAACCCGAAAACCCCGTAAAAGTCTTGCACCACGACAGGCTTAAAAATCTCACGGCGGAAGAACTTAACGAAAAGATCAAAAACAATCCGAAATGGGGCAGAATTATCTGCCGTTGCGAAACCGTGACGGAAGCCGAAATCGTAAACGCGATTCATTCCCCGTTGCCGGCAACAACCGTCGACGCCGTAAAACGTCGCGTGCGCGCGGGTATGGGCAGATGTCAGGGAGGATTTTGCGCGCCCCGCGTCATAGATATCCTTTCAAGGGAACTCGGTATCCCCGTAACCAAGGTTAAAAAAGGCGGCAAGGGATCGGAACTTGTAAAATGCCGTATCAAGGAGGACAACTGATGAAAAATTACGACGTGGTGATTATCGGCGGCGGTCCTGCCGGAATGGCGGCGGCGGTCGAGGCGAAAAAGAACGGCGCGGAAGTACTGATACTTGAACGCGACAATCGCCTGGGCGGCATACTCAATCAATGCATTCACAACGGCTTCGGTCTTCATTATTTCAAGGAAGAACTGACGGGGCCCGAATATGCGGCACGCTTTAAAAAAATGGTGGAAGAATGCGGCGCGGACGTCGTGCTCGAAGCCATGGTGTTGGAAATTTCAAAGGATAAATCGGTTACGTTTTTAAGTCCGAAAACAGGGCTTGAAACGGTGCAGGCGAAAGCAATCGTCCTTGCGATGGGTTGTAGGGAAAGGACTGCCGGCGCAATCCAGCTGACGGGCACTCGTCCCGCGGGCGTTTATACCGCCGGTATGGCGCAAAGACTTTCCAACGTCGAAGGCTATCTCGTCGGCAAGAAAGTCGTGATTCTGGGAAGCGGCGACATCGGGCTTATTATGGCGCGCCGTATGACTTTCGAGGGCGCAAAGGTTCTGAAAGTTCTGGAAGTCATGCCGTTCAGCAGCGGACTTAAACGAAACATCGTGCAGTGCCTGAACGACTACGACATTCCGCTTTTGTTCAATCATACGGTAACTCGCCTTGTCGGCAAGAACAGGCTGGAAGGCTTGTATTACGCCGAGGTTGACGAAAACCGCCGCGTGAAACCAGAGACCGAACAGTTTATCGAGTGCGACACGCTTTTGCTCTCCGTAGGGCTTATCCCCGAAAACGACCTTGTGAAAGAACTGCCCATCGAAATGAGCACGGTAACGTCGGGCGCGGTCGTCGACGAATATCGCCAGACGACGCTTTCGGGCGTATTCAGCGCGGGCAACGTCCTGCACGTGCACGACCTTGTCGATAACGTTTCGGCGGAAGGCATTATTGCCGGCAGAAGCGCGGCTTTATATGCACAAAACAAGCTTGTAAACGGCGAAAGTGTGCAGGTTAAAGCAATCGACGGCGTGAGATACGTACTTCCGTCAAGGGTGTATAAGGGCGATGGTTTCGTCACGATTTACTTCCGCGTCGGCGCAGAATACAGAAACGTCTTCCTTGAAGTTTTAAGCGGCGATACCGTCGTCGTGTCCAAAAAATGCCAGATTCTCGCACCCGGCGAAATGGGTACGGTTATGGTCGATAAATCCAAAATTTGCGGCGATATTACCGTAAGAGTGAGGCGCGTATGAAAACAATTTGCATAATGTGTCCGATGGGCTGCCCGTTGGATATAAATAAGGTCGGCGACAAAATCGTCGTTACGGGAAACACCTGCAAACGCGGCGAAATCTATGGCACGCAGGAATTCACCGCGCCGAAACGCGTCGTTACAAGCCTTGTCAGGCTGACTTCGGGCGGCGTTGTTTCCGTCAAAACCGATGGGCTTGTGCTGAAAACGCTTATCCCCGAAGTGCTTTCGGAAATCGGAAAACTCAGGTTGTCCGCACCGCTTAAAATCGGCGACGTCGCAAAAGAAAACGTCGCGGGCAGCGGCGTAAACCTTGTCGTTACCGAAGATATTAAATAAAAGAAAATGAAACGTCTTGTCAACAAAAGACCGATATGTTTTGCCGCGCTTTTTATGGGAATCGGGATTTTTTTGACGGGAATGTATGAAGACGCCGTGTGGGCAAGGGTTTTATTCCTTGCGGCGGCGTTGATTTTTGCGGGCTTCGTCTTGATTTTCAAAAAGGCGAGGCTTTTGTATATCCCGATATTTTTCGCGCTGGGCGTATTACTGCTTTCGGGCGTCATCGACGTTTATAAAAGCACGGCGGTAACTTCCGAAAAGGCGGAAATCACGGGGACGATATCGACGGAGATTGCGTCCAAAAACGAACATTCGTATTATTTCAAAATCGATGACGTAACGATCGACGGGGAAGAAACGGGAAAACAGGCGTTTGTCGTGTCGGGCTTTTTGCCAAACGCGCGTGCGGGCGATAAGGTAAAAATCGTCGGCGACGTCAGCACGTACGATATGGGTTTTCGCGATTTTACGAGTTACGGCGCGCGAGGCACGAAATTTTACGTTAAGTCAAGGAAAATCGAAAACGTCGGGCAGGGCGTTTTGTCATTCGACAAGCGTGTGCTGATAAAATACAAGCGACTTTTGTACGACAACTGCGACGATATGACGTCGGACACCGCACTTGCGCTTTTGTTCGGCGACAGGTTTGCGATTGACAGTCAGTATTCGCACAACGTCAAAGACGCCGGCATTTTACATATTTTCGCCGTATCCGGTCTGCACGTCGGTATGCTTGCCGCGGTGACGGCGTTCCTTGCAAGGAAACTGAAAAAGAAAAAGGCGTTGTACCTTCTTATCGTGGAGATACCGCTTATCCTATACGGGTGGATTTGCGGGTTCGGCGCAAGCGTTTTGCGCGCAATCGTAATGTCGACGGTATTCATCGTGTCGGGGCTTACGGGGCGACAGCGCGACAGTCTGAACTCGTTGTCGCTTGCAGCAATTATTGTCCTTATACTGAACCCGACCGATATGTTCACAAAAGGTTTCCATTTAAGTTTTGCCGCGCTTTTGGGGCTTATCGTCATTGTGCCGCGGCTCACGCGAAAGGAGCTTTCTGGCGCAAAGAAGAAGGTCAGGGATATATGCGCGACAAGCATCGGCGTCAACTTAATGCTGTTGCCGTTTATGGTCGGATTTTTCGGCGAGGTGCAAACGCTGTTTGTTATTTCCAACCTTATCATATTGCCGATTCTGCCGTTTATCTATACAATTGCACTGGTAATAAGCCTGTTTGTGATGATATTGCCGTCGTGCGCCGTGATTCTCAACGCGCTTTCCGTGGTGCTGTTCCCGATAAGATTCGTGGCGCAGGCAATCGGTTCGCTTCCGATATCGAGCGTCCCCGTTCAGGCGGTCGATATGTTCGGACTTGCATATCTTCTGACGATATTCATTATGTCCCGATACGTGTTTTTGCCGCGCATAAAAAAGATGGCGTTGTCGCTTGTCGTATGCGCCGTGTGCGTTGCGATGATACCCGTAATCCCTTTACTTTGATTGAAAATAATGGTATATTGAATTTATGATTAACGTTTCGGATCTTAAAAAAAGATTGTCCGTCGAGATTTTGCCCGTGTACTTTCTGAAAGGGCAGGACGCTTACGTCAAAGAACTTGCGATCGGCGTTTTGAAGGGGCTTCTCGACAAGGATTTTGCGGATATGAACTTCACCGTCTTTGAGGATTCGTCGGATATGGCGGCAGTCGTGCAAACGCTCAATACAGTGCCCGTTTTCGACGAAAGGCGGCTTGTCGTCGTGAAGTCGACGGAAGGGCTTGACGACGCAGGGCGTGCCAAACTCGAAGCGTATCTCAACAATCCGTCGGGGTTTTCCGTGCTTGCGTTTTCGGACGACGCGATCGCGCGCGACGATTTTTCCAAAAAAGCGAGCCCCGTTTTTAAGTTGTACGGAAAAGGCGAGGTCGTCGACGTCAGCGGCGCGGACGAAATGCAATATCCCCGCATAGTCGAAAACGAAGTCGGCAAAAGAAACTGCACGATCGAAAACGCGGCGATAAGCCTGCTTTCGACGTACACCGCCCGCGATATGACAAGAACGATGAACGAGGTCAATAAACTTTGCGCTTATAAAGACGGCGGAAAAATCACGAAAGACGACGTGGAAAACCTTGTCGCTGCCGATACCGAATACAAGACGTACGCGCTTGCCGACGCATTGTCGCGCGGCGATAACGACAGGGCTTTGGACGTCCTGAAAACGCTTTTGTCCGACGGCGAAAGCCCGTCGTCGATACTTGCGTCGATGACGGCGCAGTACAGGAGAATGTTTGAGGCAAGGATAAGCAGTCTTTCGCAGGACGACCTTGCAAAGGCTCTTTCGGTGCGTCCCGGCGCGATAAGCATCGCAAAAAACGTCGCCGCAAGGTACACACCGATGGAACTTAAAAAGTACGTCGATACCTTGCACAACCTTGAATACGCCTTTAAGTCGGGCGAAAAGGAAGAAGCGCAGGTGTTGCACGAAGCGTTTGCCATTCTTCTCAAAAAGCGCACTTAACTCACAAAATTTTAATGCTTAAACAACTGTATTTGTCAGGATACCGCTAAATCGGCGGTATTTTTTTGCAGTGAAACACTGCGTCCGACTTATAAATTTTGCAAAACAAAATATAGACAATTTGTTGTATATTCGTAAATTATATGATATACTATCCTATATTTATTGAAATCGAATATATTTTCATAGAGGGAATCTCATGGATAAGATTTACGCTTATTTCAAAAACATAAGTTTACTTGCAATCGTTGACATCGCGACGTGTCTCTTTTTGCTGGTGCTTGCGTTTATGTTCTTTTACCATAAGCGCAGTTTACGCGTGTTTTTGACGCTCATAGGCGCGATTGCCGCAAAAGTAGTCATCGACGCGCTGGGCGTATTCCTCGGTAACAACGCGTTTGCGCTTTGCAGCGAAGTGCTCAGGTATTTCTTATTGTTCCTGCTTGTCGCGGTTGTCGTCGTGTACCAGTCGGACCTCAGAAGTATTTTCCAGCGCATCGCAACGCCGCACGGCATCGACTTGTTCCAGGAAGGCTTCGGCTCCGACGACGATCTGCACGCCGCCACGGACGAACTTTTGTCGGCACTTCAAACGATGGCGAAACAAAACACGGGCGCAATCATTATCATCACCCCGACCACTATAGACAGCAATATTCTGGAAACAGGTACGGAACTTAACGCAAAAATTTCCGCGCCCCTTCTCGTCAGCATATTCAACACGAAAGCACCCTTGCACGACGGCGCGGTTATCGTGAAAGGTAACAAGATTCTGTCGGCGGGTTGTTTTCTGCCTCTTACGCAGGAAGCGGGCGTCGCAAAAGAACTCGGCACGCGTCATCGCGCCGCGCTCGGTATCACGGAAGAAAGCAACGTTATGGCAATCGTCGTGTCGGAAGAAACGGGTATCATTTCCGTTGCGAAGGGCGGACAGCTGCAACGTTACATGACCATCGACAAACTGAAAGAAAAGATCGAGACGATTTACGGCATATCTCCGCTTGCCATCGAGGCCAAAGCCGACGTTGCGGACAAAAAGAAAAGGAAAAGGTTTTTTAACAAGTGAAAACGGTAAAAGTCGAAAATATATTGTTGCCGAAAGACGGCGTCGATTTTGAAAAATGGGCGGTCGTCGCCTGCGATCAATTCACGTCGCAGCCCGAATACTGGGAGAAACTCGCCGCATATGTTGGTAACGCACCCAGCACGCTCAATCTGATTTTCCCCGAAGTTTATCTTTCGGACAACCGCGAAAACCGCATAAAGAAAATCAACGAAAATATGTATAAGTACCTGGACGAAAACGTCTTTAAGGAAATCAAAGACAGTTTCGTTCTGGTGGAAAGGGATACGCCGTACGAAAAGGGCAGGCTCGGTCTTATGATGGCGGTCGACCTTGAAGAATACGACTACACCCCGTTTGCGCCCGTGGCAATCCGCGCGACGGAAGGCACCGTTCTGGAACGTATTCCGCCCCGCGTCGAGATTCGTCGGCACGCCCCGCTGGAACTCCCGCATATTATGTTATTGATCGACGACAGGGAACACACGGTGATCGAGCCGCTTTACGAAAACCGCGAAAAGCTGGAACTTTTGTACGACACAAACCTTAATATGAACGGCGGACACGTCAGGGGCTGGCGCGTTCCCGATACCGCCGCCGTGCTTGAAAAACTTTACGCGCTCACGTCGGACGAAGTACAGCTTAAAAACTACGGCAAGGTTACCAACTTCCTGTTTGCCGTCGGCGACGGAAACCACTCGCTCGCAACCGCCAAAGCGCACTGGAACGAGGTGAAAGTCGGGCTTTCGGACGAGGACAGGGAAACGCACCCCGCGCGTTACGCGCTTGTCGAGGTTGAAAACCTTATGAGCCCCGCGCTTAAATTCGAGCCTATTCACCGCGTTGTGTTCGGCGCGGACGAAAGTTTTGTGAAAGAACTGTCGGCAAAGACCACGGGCGGACGTAAAATCAAGGCGTTCACGAAAGACAAATCATTCACGCTTTCCGCACCCGACGACAGCATCGACGCAATCAAGGAAATTCAGGACTTCATCGACGAATACGTGAAATCGCACGAGGGCGTCGAAGTCGACTACATACACGGCGAAAACTATCTCGAAGACGTCGTGAAAGAACGCGGCGGCGTCGGCATAATCATGCCCGCCCCCGAAAAAACAAATCTCTTCGACTTTATCATAAGACGCGGCATTATGCCAAGGAAGTCTTTCTCGATGGGCGAGGCGGAAGAAAAACGGTATTATTTCGAGGCAAAGAAAATCAAAAGGTAGGTATTTATGAAGGATATAAAAGTTTGCAAGTTCGGGGGAACGTCAATGGCAACGAGGGAAAGCATAAACCGCGTCATCGACATCGTTTCCGCCGATGACAGACGCAAATTTGTCATTGTATCCGCGCCCGGCAAAAGGAATAAATACGATATAAAGGTCACCGACCAGCTTTATAAAATCGTCGAAGAACAAAAAACCACCGGCAATTTCAAAGAATCTTTCGACGCGCTCAAAGAGCGTTTCGTGTCCCTTACCAAGGAACTCGGCGTCGATTTTGACATTATTTCGGAACTTGACAATTTGGAAAAGGCAATCGCAAACGGCGCGACGGCAAGTTACGCTGCCTCCCGCGGCGAGTACCTTTCGGCAAAACTTCTTTCGGCAAAAACGGGCTGGACGTTTATCGACGCAAAAGATATCGTGCGCTTCAACGACTGCGGCGTGTTCGATCCCGAATACACCAACGACACGGCGAAAGCACTTTTGCAGAACGTCAAAGGCAGGGCGGTTATCCCCGGATTCTACGGCGCAAACGACGGCGGCGAAATTTTCACGTTTTCAAGGGGCGGCTCGGACATCACGGGCGCAATCGTCGCGCGCGCGACCGACGCAATCGTTTACGAAAACTGGACGGACGTTGACGGCTTTCTCACCGCCGATCCGAACATTGTCGAAAATCCCAAACAAATCAACGTGCTGACGTATGCCGAACTGCGCGAACTTTCCTATATGGGCGCGAACGTTTTGCATCCGGAATCGACTTTCCCGCTTCGTTTCACGAAAGCGCCGATTAACATTCGCAATACTTTCCACCCCGACCACGACGGCACGATGATCGTGTCGGCATACGACTCTACGCACGAAAGGCGCATCGTTACGGGCATTGCCGGACACAAAGGCTTCACGTCGATCAACATCACAAAGTCGATGATGAACAGCGAACTGGGTTTTGGCAGGCGCGTTTTGTCGGTGCTCGAATACGCGGGCGTGCGCTTTGAACATATCCCGTCGGGAATCGACACGCTGTCCGTTTTCGTTGCGGACAATGAGATTGTCGGTAAAATGGAAAAAATTATTTCAAGAATCCGCGAGGCTGTTAACCCCGATACGATTGAAATCCACAGCGGAATGTCGCTTATCGCAACCGTCGGTCAGGGAATGAGCGACCGCACCGGTACCGCCGCAAGGCTGTTCACCGCGCTTGCAAAATCCGGCGTGAATATCCGTATGATCGATCAGGGCAGCAGCGAAATCAACATAATCGTCGGCGTGGAGTCTTCGGACTACGAAAGGGCGATTAACGCGATTTACGAGGAGTTTTTCAACTGAAATTACAAAATAAGATTTATCGAATTCGGCGCGATTTTCGCGTCGAATTTTTTATTTTCGAAAAGTTCCCCGTCTATGTCGATAAGGGGTTGATTCGTTTCGATAACGACGTGTTTTCCTGAAAAATGTTTTACGATTTTTCCGTCGATGAAGCCTTTTCCCGACGGCAGTTTCGAAAGAGCGATAAGGGTTGAAACGGGGTTGCGTTTTTCAACGACGATGACGTCCAGAAGACCGTCGTCGATTTTTGCGGGGGAGCAAAAATGCATGCCGCCGGCAAGCACAGCGCCGTTCAGAACGGCGGCGACAATGCCTGTCGTTTTAATTTCATTCCCGTCGATATTTATGCAGAAGTCATACTTTATACCCTTAAAAATGCACAATAAAATCTTTTTAAGGTAACTTGACGAAGTTTTCTTTTTTGACGCGTTGACCATGTTCACAACGTCCACGTCGATGCCGCGACATGCAAAACAAATCTCGTAAGTGCCGTCGATTTCGATGGCGTCGACGGGTTTTGCAGTGCCCGACAAAATTCGGTTTGTCGCCTCTTCCAAAGACAGCGGAAGGTTTGCCGAGCGCATAAAATCGTTGCCCGTTCCGGCAGGTATGAGAGCAAGGCGGGTAACGAACGGTTTGCCTTGTTTTTCAAGCTCGCGTCTTGCAAGGATAATGCCGTTTACAATCTCGTGTATAGTGCCGTCGCCGCCGACGGACACTATTGTTTTCGCACCCGATAAAGTAAGATTATATGCAATCTCGGTCGCGTGTTTTTTGCGCGCGGTATAATGCGGCGCAAACTTTACGTTGTTTGCGTCAAGGATTTCAAATACTTTTTTCGCGTCGGTTTTTGCGCGGCCGCGCCCCGCATACGGATTTACGATAAGATCAAGCATTTTAAGTTCCGTAAAATATAATGATTTAAGTATATCATTGTCCAAAATATTTTGCAACATTAAAAAACCTTGAAATTTCGGGGCGGCTGTGTTATACTGTTTACATAATAGGAAATTATCGGGTTTAGGATATGGATAATCTTGACAGCACCGTCAATAAACTAATTATCTTGTACATTTTCGACGCGATCGAAATGCCTCTTGCCGAGGACAGCATCGTCGATATCTGTTACTATGACCTGAAATGCATGCAGTATATCGACTGCAAGGAAGCAATTGCAAATCTTCTGGACGCCGGGCTTATCGTCGATGCGGGCGGCGCGGGCAAGGCAACTTACAATATTACCCGCGACGGATACGAGTGTCTGAAACATTTTTACACGCGCATTCCGTCCCACTACCGCGACCAGATTATGACCTATTGCAAGGAAAACCGCTTGAACCTTCGCAAAAAACAGGAATATTTCAGCGATTACTTCAAAAACGACGACGGCAGCTACACCGTGCTCCTGCGTATCCTGGACAAAAACCTTGTTATTATGGAATTGAAATTTATCGTCGCAAGCCGTAATAACGCAAAATGGATTGTCAAAAACTGGGGCGACAAAGCGGCGCAGATCTACGGCGTCCTGTACGAATCACTTATGGAAAACTAGGAGGACATATATGCCAATTTACAGAACAAAAGGAACTTGCTCACGAGAAATTATTTTTTCGGTCGACAATAACATTCTGACAGACTTGAAATTCATCGGCGGCTGCTCGGGCAATTTGCAGGGCATCCAAAGACTTTGCATCGGTAAACCCATCGACGAAATAATCGCTACGCTTTCCGGCATCAAGTGCCGCAACGATACGTCGTGCCCGGATCAGTTGGCGAAGGCTCTTACTGAATACAAAACCAAATAAAACGGCATAATTTTGCGCCTTTTCGGCATTTTGACAGAACCTTGCTCAGTTACGTACGACCAAGTACGCGCCTTCGCAAGAACCTGTTAAGAATCCCAAAAATCCATCAAAATTCTGCCGTTTTAAGAGAAAGAAATTTTAAATTCCCGCCCAATATAGGCGGGAATTTTTATGTCATTGCGAGGAGTTTACCGGGGACCCCACGGGATACTGTGTACTTGTGGGGCTTAATAACATCAAATTCTCGCCGTTTTAAGAGAAGTTTTCAGATAACAAATAAAATCCCGCTTTTCGTAAGTGGGATTATTTAAGACAATGAAAAACGCCGCGGTTGCGGCGTTTTGTCGTTTTAATATATTTTGTTATTTGTTCATTATTTCCAGGCATTGCGCGAAGAACTGCGTTGCCTTTTCCATTGCGTCGATGCTGACGCGTTCGTTGATGGCGTGGATACGTTTCTGGTCGTCCAGCGTCATCAAAAACGGAGTGAAACGATAAATATTGTCGCACACGTCGCCGTAATAGCGGCTGTCGCTGTTTGCGATGAACATATAAGGCGCGGTGACCATTGTCGGGAAAATCTGTTTGATTGCGACGTTCAGGTCGTGCCACGGTTTGACGTCGATGGGTGAAACCGCCGTTGCTTCCGTACCTTTGCCGTGTCTTTCGACCTTGACGTCCTTGCCCAGAAGTTTTTGGGTATAGGCGATGACCTCGTCGCTTGAAACGCCGGTGATGATACGGGTGTTGATATTTGCTGTGACCTTGGGCGGAATGACGTTTTCGGCGTCGCTGCCGTGGAGCATCGTCTGCGCGAAGGTCGTGGAGATGAGAGAATTCGTCAAAGGAATCTTCTTGAAAACGAATTTAAGAAGCGGGCTTAAAATATCGCGGTTTACAAGGACCATTCTGATGGGGAACTTCATATGCGGCGCAAGCAACTTAAACGTTTGTTTGGTTGCGGGCGTCCATTTGCTGGGCATGGGGTGTTTGTCGAGTTTAATCAACGCTTTGCCAAGGAGTGCCGCCGCGGAAGGTTTTGACGGATTTGACGCGTGTCCGCCCGACTTTTCGACGGTGAGCGTCATATTAAGGTTGCCTTTTTCGCACGTTGCGATAAGACCGAAGAGTTTATCGACGCCGATCATTTTGCCGTCGATAATGGTGCCGCCTTCGTCGATAATGTATTCAAACTTAATGTTTTGTTGTTTGAACCACGCGCAGATATGCGCCGCTCCTTCTTCCGTCCAGGCTTCTTCGTCGTGACCGAAGCAGAAATAAACGTCGCGTTCGGGCTGCCAGCCTTCGGACAGAAGTTTTTCGGTGGCTTCGAGGATTGAAATCATCGTGCCTTTCATATCCTGCGTGCCGCGTCCCCAGATGAAACCGCCGTCGATAGTGCCGCCGAACGGCTCGTAATCCCAGCCTTCTTTCGGAGCGGGGACGACGTCCTGATGTGCAAGGAACGCGCCGGGGGCAAGCGTCGGATTTTTACCTTTGAAGCGATAAACCAGACTGTAATTGTTGATGACGGTTTTTTCCGCCGTTTTATGGATAAGAGGATAGGTCTTTTCAAGCCAGGCGTGATAGTCGTGGAAAGGTTTGTCCTGACCTTCAAACTCGCCGACCATCGAAACCGTGGGGATTTGCACCGCCTCGGACAAGTGTTTTGCGATAAGGTCTTTGTCGAAATCTCTTGCTTTGAACTCGCCCGCGTCGATTTTTTGCGGTTTGCACAGCAAAGTGCGGATAATCATCGTGGTTAATAACATAACGTAACTCCTTCGATTATTGTTATAAACATTGTAATACATAGTGTATGAATTTGCAACTTTTGTAAAAATAAATATTGCGATACGCGCGGATTTGGTGTATCATATAATCATAGAATAAAATGGGGTAGAATGGTTTCTGCCGCATTGAAAACAAGAATTTATTATGGAGGCATATACAATGACGACCAATAAAAAAGTTTTACAGTTTGTCGACGAAGCAGTGGCTCTTGCCAAACCCGATAAAGTGGTTTGGATTGATGGCAGCGAAGCTCAACTCGAAGCGTTGAGAAAAGAAGCGATCGCGTCGGGTGAAATGCTTAAACTCAACGACGAAAAATTGCCGGGCTGCTTATATCACCGTACGAAACCCAACGACGTCGCTCGCGTCGAGGGCAGGACTTTCATTTGCAGCAGAAGAAAAGAAGACGCAGGTCCCACCAACAACTGGATGGATCCCGAAGAAATGTACAAAAAACTCAAAGCCATCGCGAAAGACAGCATGATCGGTCGCACGATGTACGTTATCCCGTTCTCGATGGGCGCGGTAAACAGCCCGTTTGCGAAAATCGGTATCGAAACCACCGACAGCATTTACGTTGTCCTGAACATGGCGATTATGACCAGAATCGGTCAGAAAGTCCTTGACAGGCTCGGCGACAGCGAAGACGTCGTGCGCGGATTCCACGCAAAATGCAACGTTGACGAAAACGAAAGATACATCGTTCAGTTCCCCGAAGACAATGCAATCTGGTCGGTCAACAGCGCATACGGCGGAAACGTCCTTCTGGGCAAGAAATGCTTTGCGCTTCGTATCGCGTCGTATCAGGGCAAAAACGAAGGCTGGATGGCTGAACATATGCTCATTCTCGGCGTCGAAAAACCCAACGGCGAGACGAAATACGTCACGGCGGCGTTCCCGTCGGCTTGCGGCAAGACCAACCTTGCAATGCTTATTCCGCCCGAGATTTATACCAAAAAAGGCTATCGCGTTTATACGGTCGGCGACGACATCGCGTGGCTTCGCGTAGGCGCGGACGGCAGACTTTACGCAATCAACCCCGAGGCGGGCTTCTTTGGCGTCGCTCCCGGTACGAACGAAAAATCGAACCCCAACGCTCTTGCTTCCACAAGAAAGAATACCATTTTCACGAACGTTGCAATCAATCCCGAAGATAATACCGTGTGGTGGGAAGGTCTTACCAAAACTCCGCCCGCACGCCTTATCGACTGGAAGGGCAATCCCTGGACGCCCGATATGAAAGACGCCGACGGCAAACCCGTCAAAGCGGCGCACCCCAACAGCCGTTTCACCGCACCCGCAATCAACTGCCCGTGCATCAGCAGTGAATTCGAGGCTCCCAACGGCGTGCCCATCAGCGCAATCATTTTCGGCGGACGTCGCGCGGCAACCACTCCGCTGGTATATCAGTCCAGAAGTTGGGACAACGGCGTTTTCGTCGGCAGCATTATGGCTTCCGAAACGACCGCTGCGGCGGCAGGCGCGGTTGGCGTCGTACGTCGCGATCCGATGGCAATGCTGCCTTTCTGCGGATATCATATGGGCGACTACTTCCAGCACTGGATCGATATGGGCAAAAAGATTAAGGTTCAACCCAAAATCTTCAACGTCAACTGGTTCAGGACGGACAGCGAAGGTCACTTCATCTGGCCGGGATTCGGCGACAATATGCGCGTGCTTGACTGGATTTTGAAACGTTGCGAAGAAACCGTCGACGCGGACGAGACCGCAATCGGATACGTTCCGAAACCCGAAGACATCAACCTTGAGGGTTGCGGCGTTGACAAAGAAACTCTGAAAGGTCTTCTTAACGTCGATACCGAAACCTGGAAGAAAGAAGCCGAAGGCATTAAGGAATTCTATAAGAAGTTCGGCGACAGGCTCCCGAAGGAGTTGAACGACGAACTCGCCGCTCTTGAATCCCGCCTTAATTAAAACGGCGACAATTCGCGCCTTTTTGGCGTTTTGACGGAACCCTGCTCAGTTACGTACGACAAAGTACGCGCCTTCGCACGAACCCGTCAAGAACCCCAAAAATCCATCAAATTCTCGCCGTTTTAAGAGAATATAGGTAAACTATTAAATCCCGCCTTTTTTGGCGGGATTTGTTTATGCGTTTTATGGCAGTTGGTATGCCAACAGATAATAATACGAACTTAGGTTTTACGCCGTGTTTTTGACTAATACTGCGTTACGCTCACGGCTTATACGGTAAAGTATTAAGCCGCTCGCGTGCCTTGTCTTATTCTAAAAACACGACGGAAAACTTGTTCACAACCGAAAACGCCGAGATTTCAGATGATTTTTGGAAAAGGCGAACGCAGTTGTACTGTATGTACTGCAAGCGAGCATTTTTCATAAAAGCGTTGAAATATCGGCGTTTTGGCAACGTTCGTATTACTATCTGTTGGCATATGAAAAACGCATGATATTTTCAATTTTTTTTGCTTGACAATCAAAAAGTATCGTGTATAATTATTTTCAACAACATATAAAGGCGTTTATGAGGACGTGACAAAGTTTTGGCAGCACAGAGAGCCGTCGGTCGGTGTAAGACGGTATGCGGATTTTGTCTTATCACCTTCCAGTCGCCCGACAGAACGGAAACTATTAAGTCGGGACGGGCGCTCCCGTTACAGAGCAACGCATTGATGGATGCGTAAGTGGCTGTTAAAGCAATTTGAGTGGTACCGCGGATTAATTCTCCGTCTCAAAACGAGACGGGGATTTTTATTTTATAAGGATAAAGATATGCAACTTTACGAAAAATACGTTACCGAAACCGTTGACGAAAAAACGGGCAGACTGACAAAAATCGATTTTCATATTCCCGACGACTTCAACTTCGGGTTTGACGTGGTGGATTTCTGGGGCAAAAACACCCCCGATAAAACCGCGCTTTTGTGGGTTGGCGAACATCACGAAGAAAAAACGTTCACTTTTTCGGACATGATGCGTCTTACAAACAAAACGGCAAATTATTTCAGGTCGCTGGGCATTAAAAAAGGCGACAGGGTAATGCTTATTCTGCGCCGTCATTATCAATTCTGGTTTTCAATCGTTGCACTGCACAAAATCGGTGCGATCGTCATTCCCGCAACGGATCAGCTTATGAAAAAGGACCTTGTATACAGGTTCAATCTTGCGGGCGTGAGCGCGGTCGTCATCAGTTCCACGGGGAGTATCGTCGACGAGGCGGAAAAAGCCTTTGAACAATGCGATGTCAAAACGAAAATACTTGTCGGGGCAAGCCGTGACGGCTGGCATGATTTCGACGCGGAATTTCAGGCGTTTTCGGACGAGTTCAAGCGTGGCGAAGGCGTTGACGCAACTTATAAAAACGATGCCGCTCTTATGTTCTTTACGTCGGGCACGTCGGGTTATCCGAAACTTGTCATGCACGACCACGCATACGCAATCGGACACTTTATCACTGCCAAATGGTGGCATAATATCGACGGAAACGGCGTTCATCTGACGATTGCGGACACCGGCTGGGGCAAAGCGGTCTGGGGCAAACTGTACGGACAATGGCTGATGGGCAACTGTGTTTTCGTTTACGATTTCACCCGTTTCAATGCCGACGATATGCTGTCCGTCATCGAAAAGCACAAAATCACGACGTTTTGTGCGCCGCCCACGATTTTCAGGTTCCTTATCAAGGAAGACTTGTCAAAGTACGACATTTCCAGTATAAAATACGCGACGATCGCCGGCGAAGCGTTGAATCCCGAGGTATATAAACAATTTTTGAGCCTTACCGGAATCAAGCTTATGGAAGGCTTCGGACAGACCGAAACAACGTTGACGCTTGCAAACCTTCTTCATATGAACCCGAAACCCGGCAGCATGGGCATGCCGAGTCCGCAGTACAAAATCAAACTGATTACCGCCGACGGCAGACTTGCCGCAAACGGCGAAGAAGGCGAAATCTGCATCGATATTTCGGAAGGCGCGCCCGTCGGACTTTTCCGCGGATATTACAACAACGAAGAAGCGACAAAAGCGGTAATGCACGACGGACTTTATCACACGGGCGACACGGCGTGGCGCGACGAAGACGGCTATTATTGGTTTGTCGGGCGCACCGACGACATCATCAAATCGTCGGGTTATCGCATCGGACCGTTTGAAATCGAAAGCGTGCTTATGGAGCACCCCGCCGTTCTGGAATGTGCGATAACGGGCGCACCCGATCCCGTGCGCGGACAAGTCGTCAAGGCAACGATTGTCCTTGCGAAAGGTTATACCCCGTCGGAAGAACTGAAAAAGGAAATCCAGCAATACGTGAAAAGACTTACCGCACCGTACAAATACCCGCGCATCGTGGAATTCGTGACGGAACTTCCAAAGACGATTTCCGGCAAAATCAGGCACTCCGAAATAAGAAAACAGGATAATCAATAAAAGAAATAATATGACAAAATCCACGGTTTAACCGTGGATTTTTGCTTATAAAAACATTGTTTTGTTATTTTGATTTGATTATTCTTACGATTTGTTCAATGTAAAGTTTTTTGAATTCCTGGTCGTTAAGGTTGAAAATTTGTCCGAAGTGATTGCCGTTTAAGATATTGAACGTGCTGAAAAACGGAGTCAGGAAAGTTGACAGAAGGACGAGGTATCTTGCCTTCAATTCGTTGTCGCTCGCCGCGCTTGTCGCGCGCATATACGAAATCACCTTAAAGCACAAATCGGAATCCGTTGAAAACATCTGGCTTACCGTTTTATTGAAATAATTGTTGTATTCCACGTTTTCGGGGGCGAGCATAAAGTTTATGACGTTGATGTTTTCGGCGCAGTATTCGTGGCAGGCGTTGAAAAATGCGGAAATGGTTTCCTCGGGATGAGTGTTCAGTTCCGCCAAGTTTGCGACAAGGTTGTCGGCAATTTTTTTGAAGTCGGAAATCGTGCGCCTGATGACGACGGAAATCAGCGATTTTTTGTCGGTGAAATGATAATTTATCGCAGCAATATTCACGCCGGCGTCGTCGGAGATCTCCTTAATGGTAACTTTCCCGTTGGCTTTTAAGAGTTTAACGGTGCTGTTGATTATTGCGGTTTTGGTAAATTCGGTCTTTTTCATAATTCAAAAATATCGTGTGTATTTTTCAAATATATATTAATGATATTATGAAATCCGCGATTTGTAAAGAATTTTTTTGACAATTGAAAAAAATTGTCGGAAATTTTACTTTGAAAACGGCGATTTGTCTTTCGCAAAATTATTAAAAACACCCGTTTGTAAGCATTTTTTCGCATAAAAAAAGCGGGATATAATCCCGCAATCTGGCACCCCCTAGGAGAATCGAACTCCTGTTTCCGCCGTGAGAGGGCGGCGTCTTAACCGCTTGACCAAGGAGGCACAATATATTTAGCGTTTATAATCTATCATAATTTATCGCAGTTGACAAGCGTTTTTACGAATTTATCGGCAAAATATTTTCTTGACAACGCCGTCGCTTTGGCATATCCTTTTTATTATGAAGTTTTTTGAGAAGAAAAAGAAACCCGTTTACGATATGGCTGACCAATCGTTTGTCGCAAGCGTTCTGGACGCGTTGAATTTGTCGCACGGCGACGCCGTCCTTGAAATATCGAAAGACAGCGTGCTTGCCGAAAGTTATTTTGCAAACAGATACGGCGCATACGTAAAGCACCTGAAAACCGCAAGCGAATTTACGGGCGGATTTTTTGAACTCTCGGTGATGATCGACGTGGTTTCCGACTTTGAAAACCTGTTTGAAATCGCAAGGGAAAATTCCGAACAGGTCGCCGTAATATATCTTAAAAAATGCGTTGAAGAATTGCCGCCTAAATTAAGCGGCGCGCCGTGCAAAACGAGCGTTTCAAGCGGGAATTATAAATTCTTTTTATTCTGACGTACAATCAAAATTCTGACTTTTTACCGATTAACAAATCACCCGCCGCAAAGGTGGGTGAGTTTTTAGGTTTTGAAGTATTTTTGGTTTTTGCTGGTGGGTTTATCGGGTTCGGTCATTCCGATAAGCCCTGCGTCCAACGCCGGTTGCAGATAATTGTTTCTGAAACCTGCGCGTGATTTCAAATTTAACTTTTCCATAAGTTCCGTTGCCGATTGCGGATAAGGCTCGATAACTTTCAAAAGTTCGGCTATTCGGTTGTTCAGGTGATTGCTGTGGTTTTTGGCGTCGTCAACGAGTTCCTTGATTGCGTTGTTGATGACGTCCAGCATAAACTCGACAAAAATGTTTGACTTGCCTTGGCTTGTGGACAGCGCGATTGCGTTGTAATATGCCTCTTGGTTGTTTTTGATAATACTTTCGATTGGAATCCACGCGAAAATAGGTTTCCAACTTGCAAGCAACGCCGTCTGCCAAAACCTGCCTGTCCTGCCGTTGCCGTCGTTGAACGGGTGGATAAACTCGAATTCGTAATGAAACACGCTCGATTTAATCAGCATATTCGTCTTGCTTGTCTGAACCCAGTCGAAAAGTTGCGCGATTTGCCCGGGGACGAATTCGGCAGGCGGGGCAAGGTGAACGACTTTGCCGTCCTGATTGTAAACACCGACTTGACCGGAGCGCAGTTGTCCCGACTCTTTAACAAGCCCGTCCGTCATAACGCCGTGAATTTTCAGAAGGTCGTCGATGCTATATGGATTTATCTCGCTAAGCTTCTCGTAGGCGCGAAAAGCATTTTGCACTTCCAAAACGTCTTTTTGTGGCGCAAGGACGGGTTTTCCGTTGATAACCGCCGTGACTTGCTCAAAAGAAAGCGTGTTGTTTTCAATCGCGAGCGACGAATGAATGGACTTGATTCTGTTCACTCGGCGAAGACGTGGCAACTTTTCAAGTTCGTTGACGCCCGAAAGCCTGCCGAGGTTTTCCATAATATCGGAGATAAGCCTCAACATTTCGTCGGTTATTTCATATGGCGGAACGTATTTGTTTTCCATAATCTTCCTCTTGGATATTTATAATAATATTATACCAAAAAAGGTTTTTTCAGTCAACGTCTTGTACATTATCTTATACATTATCTTGTACACTTTTTTGTAAAAGAGCGGTTGCGAGCGGAATAAACGGGGAAAAAGGGAGCGCGGGTGAAAAAATCAGAAAACGAAAAAGACCGAGACGCTTATCACGTTTCGGTCTTTTGGAGCTGGTGGGCGGATTCGAACCGCCGACCTGTTCATTACGAGTGAACCGCTCTACCTGCTGAGCCACACCAGCAAAACATTTGTTATTATATCATAAATTATCAAATTATCAAGCAAATTTAAGCAGTATCGAAAAATTTTTCGGGAAAATGCGAAATATAAAAAACGTCGCGCGGGCAAAGCGCAAAAAAAGACCGCCGCGACGAGCGACGGTTTTATCGCCAAGTTGCCGACTGTAACTTTTTGCGCAACCTATGCGCATAGGTGGGCAAACTATCCGAAACCGCTGTTTTCCTTCATGGTCCGTGAGGACAAGGCGTAACATAAGAGACGGAAATCGTAATCCCTGAAAAAGTTGTGGTTGGAAAATAAGTTACATATCGTACAACCCAGGTACATCTTAATTATACCGCATTATGGCGTATTGTCAATACAATTTTATCATTTTGTCGATAAATCGTGTCAAAGTGTTAGTTATTTTGACATAAAACGTTTGACAGTGTTTTCGATAATATGTATAATTAAAACATAATAAAATAATGAGGTTCGTTTATGACAAGGGTTGCAAGGGGCAGCATTTTCAGCGGCGCAAAACATTTTCACGTTCTCACGGACGGTCTTCCCGGGCTTGACGTTTTCAGAGAGCCGAATATGAAAAACTTTTATCTCGTCACGGTTGAGGAAAAGGCAAAGGACACGGGCGTTTCCGTCCTTGCGTACTGCGTGATGCAAAATCACTCGCACCTTATCGTGACTTCCGACGACGTCCAGAACATTTCGGAGTTTATGCGAAGGGTGAACACGACTTACGCCAAGTTTTTCAACCGCATAAACGGCAGGAGCGGATACGTCTTCAACGGAAGATACGAAAGCGACGCTCTTAAAACCCCCGACGAAATCCTTGCCGCGATATATTTCGTACACAACAATCCCGTGAAAGCGCGCGTCGCCGTCAACAGCGGGGAATATCTGTACAGCAGCGCGAAAGATTATCTCAACCAACTGAGTTTCATCGACTACAAGGAACTGAAAAGGCTTTTCAAAAAGGTGCCGGAACTTTCCTCGTACGGCGGCAGCACCGACGAATATAAATTCAAAGAGGCAAAACCTTACGAAAACTGCGACGACGTTCTGATGGACCTTATTCGTCGGTTCAACATCACCGACAAAGCCGCTCTTCAGGATCCCGAACTTCTGAAAACGATTATTTACGAATTGCAGACGAGAAGCGGCGTGTCCCTTCGCGACGTTGCGGTGCTTGTCGGGCTTGACCGCGAAAAGATCAGACGCACGGCAAAGAAAATAAATTACAACGTTTAATAAAGTTATATAACCCCCCAAAAATTATATTGAAACAAGGCGGACGACGTATATTTCTCTCCTTTTATACGCCGTCCGCTTTGTTTTTTCCCGCGTTTTTTGACAAAAGTAAAAATTAAAAAATCGCAAGTCGTTTTTTTACAATTTGAAAAAATCCGCCGTGTAAAGCGCGATTTTCCTGCGATTTTGGACGCCTTAAAAACAAAACTTAGGATAAATATTGACTTTAATATATTTATATAATAAAATAT